>Ga0208375_1001749_pt1 | contig 22897 bp, 23 predicted proteins | sample RifOxyD1_FD_184038 | JGI IMG/M metagenome (GOLD analysis project Ga0208375, IMG submission 184038) | Soil microbial communities from Rifle, Colorado - Rifle Oxygen_injection D1 (SPAdes) | ecosystem: Environmental > Terrestrial > Deep subsurface > Rock core/Sediment | place: Rifle, Colorado...
GAGATTTTCCGAGGGTATGATTTAAAGGAGAAATACGGCATGCCTTGGTCCAAATCCATCGCTTCGGTCGTGGTTGACAGGATTTTAGAGCTCACTATTTATGCCCTAGTGACCATTCTTGGCGTGATCATCTTTCTTTTTTACGCCACCCCATCTTATAAAACAGGTATTATTATTTTTTCAACGGTTTTTCTCGTCATCGCCGCTATGGGCCTTTTTTATTTCAAGAGTTTCAGAAGAGAAAGCATTATCCGTTTTTTTCTCAAAAAATTCAATGCCAAAAATTTAAATGGAGCAGATACGGCGATTGAGGTTGAAAAGGAAATTTTTCAGTATTTCAGGCCGAATAAAAAAATAATGTGGCAGGGGTTCAGCTTAAGCCTTATGGTTGAGTTTGTATTGTGGGCCAGGACATTTCTTTTGATTTTATTCCTGGGTAAAAATATCAGCGTTTTATTAGCCCTTTCCGTCGTTGCTTTTTCTTCTTTAGCCCTTACCCTTCCTATTCCGGCAGCCCTGGGCTCTCACGACGCAGTACAATCTTTTGTTTTTACAACCCTGGGGTTGGGAGCGGGCACCGGCGCCGCCTTTGTTTTGGTCATCAGGGGAGCGGAACTGGTTCTTGCCCTAATCGGACTCTTCTTTTTCTTTAGGTTCGGAGTCCAGTTTTTACAGTCTCTTTTGCTAAAAAAGATCGGCAAACTGGTTAGCCATCAGAACCATTTCCCTAAATAACTTTCAGGCGTTATTATATATTAAAGAAATACCATGGGATTGGGCATCAATAAAGTCATCAGGATTTTAATCTCCAGCGATATTATGCTTCAAAGCGGCTGGGGTTTGATTGGTCCTATTTTTGCTATTTTCCTGACCAGGCAGATCCAGGGAGGCAGGTTGGAAATGGTCGGCTTCATCGCCGCCGCCTATTGGATTACCAAATCAATTGTCCAGCCGTTCATCGCTCATAAGCTGGACGTAAAAGGCGGAGAAAGAGACGATTTTAAGCTTTTAGTCTTGGGAATGTTTTTGGCAAACTTGGTGCCCATCGGTTACTTTTTCTCAACTCAAATTTGGCACATTTTTGTCCTGGAATGTTTCCGAGGTTTGGCGATGGCGTGCGTCATACCGAGCTGGGCGGGTATTTTTACGAGACACATCGACAGGGGACGCGAAGCTTTCTCTTGGAGCTTGGAAAGTACGGGTGTTGGTTTTGCCGCTGGAATTGCGGGCGCTTTTGGGGGGCTTATGGCCGCCGCCGTCGGCTTCAAAATAGTTTTTATTTTAACGAGCATCTTCGGCTTAACAGCTTCTTCTCTTTTGTTCCTCATTCGCCCCAGGCTTTTTGCCAGGGACCATTTCAAGCCTCGGGTGCCGCCCTCAGAAAAACCATTCTAAAAATATGAAAAATCAAGAGTTGGCCCCGCCTTCGCCAAGGCTACGGCGGGCAAGCAAGATATTTTATGAGGAATCAAGAACTGGCCAAAATTTTCTATGAAATCGCCAATTATTTGGCGATGGACGAGATTCCTTTCAAGCCTTACGCTTACGAAAAAGCGGCTTTGACCATAGAGACGCTTGAGGGGGATATCGAAGAAATTTACAAGAAGGGCGGGAAAAAAGCGCTGGAAGAATTAGCCGGCGTGGGTAAGAATATCGCCGAGCACATTGCGGAATATCTTGAAACGGGGAAACTTAAATATTACAACGACCTTAAAAGAAAAACGCCCATTAATTTCCAGGAACTCAGCGCCGTTGAGGGCGTGGGGCCCAAGCGCGCCAAAACCCTTTATCAGAAGCTGAATGTCAAGAACTTGAAAGATCTTGAAAAAGCGGCTAATTCCCACAAAATCGCGCTCCTGTTCGGATTCGGCGAAAAGACGGAAAAAAACATTCTTGAAGGCATCAAGTTTCTCAAAAGAAGTAAGGGCAGGTTTCTCTTGAACGAGATTTTACCTAAAACCAAGGAAGTTTACGAAAAACTGAAAAATATTAAGGGCGTGGAGCGCGTGGATTACTGCGGTTCTTTGAGGAGGATGAAAGAAACTATCGGCGACGTGGACTTCCTGGTCGCCGTTAAAGAATCCAGAAAGCTCGCCCGCAATGCTTCGCAAGCGGAGCGTAGCGATGCGGGCAGGGTGATGGATTCTTTTGTTTCCATGCCCGGCGTTGTTAAAATCTGGGGCAAAGGCACGACCAAATCATCGGTAAGGACTAAGGAGGGATTTGATATGGATATCCGGGTGGTGCCCAAAAAATCTTACGGCGCGGCTTTGCAGTATTTTACCGGTTCTAAAGAGCACAATATCGCAACCCGAATAATTGCCATAGGAAAGGGTTTGAAGCTTTCTGAATATGGCTTATTCCGCGGGTCAAAAATGATCGCTAGCGAAAGCGAAGAAGATGTTTATCGGGCGTTGGGGATGCAATGGATGCCGCCGGAATTAAGAGAAGACCGCGGCGAGGTTGAAGCTGCTCTTGCGGACAAGCTACCTAAAATTATCGGCTACCATGACGTTAAGGGAGATCTGCATACTCATTCTGATTGGGATGGCGGGATGAACTCCATTACCGAGATGGCTAAGGCCGCTCTGGAAATGGGTTACGATTATATAGGGATTGCCGACCACACCAAGTTTTTAAGGATTGAACATGGTTTGAACGAGAAGCAATTAGAGCGGCGGAATAAAGAAATCGACAAGATAAACCTAAAATTCCAAAAACAGAAATCTAAATTCCGCGTTTTGAAGGGTTGCGAAGCGAATATTTTAAACGACGGGTCGATAGACATTAAGGATGAAGCTCTTAAAAAGTTGGATTATGTTATCGCAGGCATCCACTCTAATTTTAAAATGCCCAAAGATAAAATGACCGACAGGCTTATCCGGGCGATGGAAAATCCTCACGTTGATATCATTTCCCATCCCACAGGCAGGATTTTAAAGAAGCGGGACGAATATCAAATAGATTTCGATAAGGTTTTAAGGGCAGCCAGAGAAACCGGCACGGTTTTGGAGGTTAACGCCTGGCCCGAGAGGTTGGATCTTAATGACCAGAATATTAAAAAAGCGAAAGAGGCCCAGGTTAAAATAGTTGTCAACACCGATGCCCACCATAAGAGCCAGTTAAAGATGATGGAGCTTGGTATCGCTCAAGTGCGCCGGGGTTGGGCGGAAAAGAAGGATGTTATTAATTGTCACCCCTTGCAGAAAATGTTAATGTTTCTAAAATGAAGCCAAAAATTATTTTCAGAAAAGCTAAAACCAGCGACATGGAGATAGATAAGTTGTTTGTCTTAACTACTAAAAAAACGTGCCGTTTTTTAAAAGCATTGGTTTTAAGAGAACTAGCAAGGCTAAGGTGCCCCAAAAAATTTGGCAGGAATGCATCAACTGTTCGAGGTTTCCCGCCGATTGCAACGAGATTTCTTTAATCAGGGATATTTGATTGCATTTTTGACTCCATTTCAAGAAAAAATATATAAAGTCGTTAAGGAGATTCCCCGCGGGGGAGTTTTAACTTACAAACAAGTAGCTAGGGCCGCCGGTTACCCGCGAGCTTTTAGGGCCGTCGGGAACACTTTGAATAAAAACATTAATACAAAAATTCCTTGCCATCGGGTCGTGAGATCTGATGGCAGAATTAGTGGTTACCGAAAGGGGGTTAGACGGAAAGTCTATTTACTTAAAAAAGAAGGCGTGCTAATAGTTAACCAGAGGTTAAATATATCGAGTTAAAACCCGCTATAAAAAATAGGAGAGTCGGTCTTTGACAACAAAATTTAAATAAAAATAGGAGGTGATATGGCCTATAAACAATGTCCTCAGTGCGAAACTGTCACAGATGAAAACGAATCTCAGTGCCCGTCTTGCGCAAATAATCACTTAGGCGACAAAATCATTACCGCCGTGGAACTTAGTTCTAGTATAGAAAAAGGAGAAATTCCTCTTTCTAAAGTTTGGACAAAATGTCCAAGTGAATTATACCAAACGTTAAAAAGCCCTCCTCGATGAGGAAGGCTTTTCTATTTCACTTTTTCTAATATTTTCTTGAAGATTTCCGGATTATCTTGGGAAAGTTGCGCTAGTATTTTTCTGTCAAGCTCGATTTTGTTTTTTCTCAAGCCGAAAGCGAATTTGCTGTAATTCAAACCAGCTTCTCGGCAAGCAGCATTGATTTGGACCTGCCAGAGCGCTCTTTTTTCTCTCTTATTCGCCTTCCTGTCTCGGTAAGCATATTCCCAAGCATGGCGCAAGGCGTCTTTAGCCGCCCGGAATTTGTTTTTTCTGCCCCAACGAAAACCTTTGGCCTGTTTCAATAAATGCCTTCGGTGCTTATGAGCTGTAACTCCCTTTTTTATTCTAACCATATTAGTTATTCAAAACTTATCTTAATAGTTTTTTAATCTTTTTCGTTTCTGGCTCTGAAACCGTAATCCATTTTCTGCCTCGTCTCGTTCTTTTCCCGGATTTTTTTGCTAAGTAATGGTCAAGACCGGTAAGTCTTCGCAAGATCTTACCGTTTTTGGTGATTTTAAAGCGTTTTAAGATAGATTTTCGCGTTTTATTTTTCATACTATTGTTTAGATATAATCATTGAAAAGCCTCTCATCTCTTTTTTTAATTCTCTTTCAATTTTATAGGGGACGAATGGCTGCAAAACTTCGAGAAACTTGCCGATTTTTTCTCTGGCAAAGTTGCCCAGGGCTTTCTCTCTCCCCCGCAAGACAATATCGATTCTTACTTTATCGCCGGCTTTCAGGAATTTTTCCGCCTGACGGGCTCTGGTCTCCATGTCGTGCTGACCAATATTGAAAGTCAGCCTGATGCCTTTGAGAGTGCTCGTTTTCTGTTTTTTTGCGGACGTATGAGTTTTCTTTTTTTCCTGGTAGGCGTACTTACCATAATCCATGATCTTGCAAACAGGCGGGTCAACCTTTTCAGTTACTTGGATCAAATCCAGGTTGCGCTCGTAAGCCAGGCGCAGCGCCTCTTCCAAAACCATAACGCCCAGTTGTTTTCCGGTTTCGTCAATGACTCTGACTTCTTTAGCCCTTATTTGCGTATTGGCGATTATTCTTGGGTTCAAAGTGTGGAGGTGGGGACATTGAAGTCCCGTCCAGAAATATTATCAAAATCTCTCTACAAATTTAGTCTGTTTTAATTTTCGAAACAGCGGATGTAAAACAGGCAAAATTCCGAAGTTTCTAGCTTCTGACTTTTCGGCTAGCCACTCGAAACGGTAGTGGCTACGCCTATCTCGAAATTATGACACCCAATCCTTATTATCGAGAATAGTTAAGGCTGGATGGTCCCGCCTACTTAGGCGTAGGCGAGGACAGGTTTTTGAAATAAGTTGGCACTTATCTCTAGTTTCTAGAAGTTTTACCAGATTCCAGAATACTGGATTTGCCGATTTTGAAAAAAAATCTCTGTCGAAGCCTGTCACCCCCGCCCGCATCGCTACGCGAGCGTAGCGAAGCGTTGCGGGCGAGGCCCTAAATCAGATATTACTTAATCTTCTTTTAAGGTAGGCTCTTCCGAATCCAGTTTTTAATGATTTTTCTCTATTTACAGCGTCCTGTAAAACATCAGATGCTTCGTAATAAATCAAACTGAACGGCTTCCTATTTTTTGTTACGTTTACAAATCCCTTATTATGTTCATTTATTCTTCGCACTAAATCGTTAGTGTGTCCTACGTATAATTTTTTATCTTTCAAACTTTTAATTACGTAAACGTAATACATATCAATAATTTTTAAGAGCTCTTCTCATCTCCTTCTCCGCTTCCCTTTTTTTGATCAGCTCTTTCTTATCAGCCTTTTTTCTTCCTCTTGAGACGGCAAACTCTAGCTTTAATTTACCTTTATTACTATATACCCTCAATGGTATTAAAGTCAAGCCTTTTTCCTGAGATTTGCCGAAGAGGTATTTGATTTCCTTCTTTTTCAAAAGAAGCTTCCTGGATCGGGTGGGAACGTAGTCTTGGGGCGCGTTTTGGGGCTGGTAGGGCGCGATATTGGCGTTCATTAAGTAAACCTCGCCGCCCTTCAAAACAACATAAGAGCCTGCGAGTGACATCTTCCCCGACTTTATTGATTTTACCTCCTGACCCATCAAAACCATGCCTGCCTCGAAGCTTTCCAAGAATTCGTAGTCAAAATAGGCCCTTTTATTTTTAATCGCCTCCATATTTTTAACTTATCACGAAATTGGCAAAATCATAAATATACGATAAACCCCGTTAGAAACTTGAAATTACGGAGGCAAGGGATAATTTTATCTTCTTAGGTCTTGATAGGGAGTTTCTAACGGGGTAAACTAGAAGAATGATAAGGCAAGAAATTATCAAATTAGTTCAAAAAGCGACTGGCGAGTCTCAAGAAAAAATTCAGGTGGCTTATCCTGAAGGGCAGGGGTTTGGCGATTATACGACGAACATCGCATTGCGGCTAAAAAAACCCGCAACCGAAATAGCTGGAAAGCTGAAGTCGGATTTATTTGAAAAAGTTGAGGTGGCCGGTCCCGGATTCATCAACTTTTTTATTAATAAAAATTTTCTCCAAAAACAAATCGGCGAAATATTGAAACAAAAAGAATCCTTCGGCAAGCTCAGGATTGGCCGTGGCCAAAAAGTGAATGTGGAATTTATTTCTGCGAACCCCACGGGTCCCCTAACTTTAGGTAACGGCCGCGGGGGATTTTGCGGCGATGTTCTGGCCAATGTTTTAAACAAGGCCGGCTATCAGGCGAAACGGGAATATTATATCAACGACACCGGTGAACAAATTAAAAAACTAGGACACTCGGTCATCGGCGACTCGGAAGCCGTTTATCAAGGACAATATATTGAAGAATTGAAAAAGAAGATAAAGGGCAGTGATCCGGGGAAGGTTGGCCAGGCCGCCGCCAAAGCTGTTTTGCAAGAAATGATCAAGCCGACGGTAAAGAAAATGAAAATTAAGTTTGACGTTTGGTTTTCTGAAAAAAGTTTGTACAAAAAAAACGAGGTCAAAAAAGTTTTGGAACTTCTAAAAAACAAAGGTTTAACATACGAAGCTGAAGAGGCGGAAGGGGCCCCGCCCGCATCGCTACGCGAGCAAGCTCGCTTGCGAAGCGTTGCGGGCAGGGCCTTGTGGTTCAAATCCACCCAATTTGGCGACGATAAAGACAGGGTCTTAATCAAAGCCGGCGGCCCTGCCCGCAATGCTTCGCATAGCGATGCAGGCGGGGAAAAAACCTATCTGGCTTCAGATGCCGCTTATTTGAAAAACAAATTTGCCAGAGGCTTTCAGAAATTGATTTTCTTTTGGGGAGCGGATCATTACGGTTATGTGGCGAGAATTTTAGCCGCAGCTGAAGCCTTAGGCTACAACAAAGAACAAATCAATATTATCGTTATGCAGTTGGTCAGGCTGATCCGAGAGGGGCAAGAGGTCAGGATGGCCAAAAGGACTGGCACTTACGTCACCCTGGACGAATTGATTGATGAGGTTGGCTTGGACGTTACCCGCTTTTTTTTCTTGGCAAGAGGCGCCGATACCCATTTAAATTTTGATTTAGCCTTAGCTAAAAAGCAATCGGAAGACAACCCCGTTTATTATATTCAATATGCCCACGCCAGAATCTGCAGCATTCTTGCTAAATCGAAAATCAAAGCTAAAGCATCGGTGGTTGATTACAAGTTGTTGTGCCATCCGTCAGAGTTGGGGCTGATTAAGCAATTAATTAAGCTACCCGAGATAATCGAAGATACGGCGAGGGACTATCAGGTTCAGAGATTGCCGCAGTACGCCACTGATTTAGCAACCGCTTTTCATCAGTTTTACCGCGACTGCCAGGTTTTATCGGAGAATATTCATCTGGCACAGGCTCGTTTGTCTTTAGTTTCCGCCACCCAGATAGTTTTAAAAAATACCTTATCCTTGATGGGTATTTCTGCTCCGGAAAAGATGTAAAATTATGGAAACGATTTTCCCAAATTTGGACCCCATAGCAGAACAAGTTCGCTACGGGGCAAGGAAAAAAATATGATTACCAATTTCCCTGAGTTAGAAAAAAGAATATTAAATTTTTGGCGACAAAACAAGATTTTCGAAAAGAGCAGTTCGCTGCGCAAAAAAGCGAAAGATTTTGTGTTTTACGAAGGTCCGCCCACGGCCAATGGCAAACCGGGCATTCACCACGTTTTGAGCCGGGCCTACAAAGACATCATCTGCCGCTATAAAACCATGCGGGGGTTCCGCGTTTTGAGAAAAGCCGGCTGGGATACTCACGGGTTGCCGGTTGAGCTTGAGGTAGAAAAGAAGTTGGGGCTGAAAAATAAAAAAGATATTGAAAAGTACGGCATCGCCGAGTTTAACAAAAAATGCCGAGAATCAGTTTGGCAGTATAAGGGCGAGTGGGAAAGAATAACCGAAAGGGTTGGTTATTGGCTGGATATGGAACACCCTTATGTTACTTATGAAAACAATTATATTGAAAGCGTTTGGTGGGTTATTAAGCAGATTTATCAAAAAGGGCTTTTATATAAAGATTACAAAGTGGTGCCTTATTGCTCAAGATGCGGGACTCCACTGTCGTCTCACGAGGTCGCTCAGGGATACAAAAAAATCAAAGAACCTTCAATATATATAAAGTTTGAGATCGCGCCAGCCACCTTTTTATTAATTTGGACGACAACGCCCTGGACATTACCGGGCAATGTGGCGGTGGCAGTCAACCCCAAGATCGTCTATATTAAGGCGCAAGTCGGTAATGAAATTTTTGTTTTAGCCAAAGAAAGGGCGGCTGTTTTGGGCGAGGGTTATAAAATTATCGAGGAATTCAAGGGCGATAAACTGCTCGGCGTGAAATACGAACGTCCATTTTGGGAGAACCGTTCTCCTAAGGAGAACGGTTCTCGTGTGGTTGCGGCTGAATTCGTTTCCACTGAAGATGGCACAGGCCTTGTTCATATCGCTCCAGCCTTCGGCATAGACGATATGTCGGTCGCTCAAAAGAACGGTTTACCGGTTATTATGAACATTGACGAAGAGGGTAAATTCAAACCAGAGGTTTCCGCCCAAGGCGGATCCGCCTCTGGCGGAAAAAACTGGCAGGGGATGTGGGTGAAGGATGCCGACCCTTTGATTATCAAGGAATTAAAAAACAGAAATCTGCTTTTTAAGGAAGAGCTGTACGAACACGATTATCCGTTTTGCTGGCGATGCAATTCGGCGCTTTTGTATTACGCTAAAGAGAGTTGGTTTATCAATATGCAAAAAGTGAAAAAAGATTTGATTGAAAATAACGAGAAAATCAATTGGGTACCGGCTCATTTGAAAGAAGGCAGATTCGGCGAATGGCTGCGCGAGGTTAAAGATTGGGCTTTTTCCCGAGAGCGGTATTGGGGCACTCCCTTGCCCGTTTGGCAGTGCCAAAAATGTAATCATCGGGAAGTTATCGGCAGTAAAAAAGACCTACTTGGCCAAAATTTTTCTAGTAATCGTTATTATATCCTGCGCCACGGGCAGACTGATTATCAGGTGAATAAAAAGGAAAGGATGTATCCTTGGCCGGAAACCGCGCCCATCCCCTTAACCGAAGAGGGGAAGGCTCAGATTAAAAAGTCGGCTCAAGAATTAAAAGATAAAAAGATTGATGTTATTTATTGCTCCGATATTTTCAGAGCTAAACAAACAGCCGGTATCGTGATGGGAGAGTTGGGAGTGGGAAAAATATTTTATGAAGAAAGGTTGAGAGATATCAACCACGGGATTTATATGGGCGGATTGAAAACCGAATTCTATAAAAAGTTTTCTCCTGAGGTAAGATTTGACGAAAAACCGGAAAACGGCGAAACCTGGAATGAATGCAAAAAAAGAAGTTTGAATATTTTATACGAAATCGATAAAAAATATCAAAATAAAAATATTCTTATTATCGGTCATGGCGACCCTTTGTGGTTGCTTGCGGGAGCTATGAACGGTTTGAACAGGGAAGAACTACTAGGGCAGATATTTGTGGAACAAAAATATGTTCAAACTGGCCAGTGGCGCCAACTTGATTTCAAAAAGTTTCCCTATAATCAGGATGGCGATCTGGATTTCCACCGGCCATATATTGATGGAGTTGAGTTTAAATGTCCACAATGCAAAGGCGTGATGAAAAGAGTGCCCGATCTGATTGATGTTTGGTTTGATTCAGGGAGTATGCCGTTCGCCCAGTACCACTATCCTTTTAAGACTAAAAAGATTCCATTTCCGGCTGATTATATTTCTGAAGCCATTGATCAGACGCGGGGCTGGTTTTACACGCTTTTAGCGATAGCTACTCTTTTGGGACTAAGAGCTCCTTATAAAAACGTCGTTTCTTTGGGCCATGTTTTAGATGAAAAAGGAGAAAAAATGTCCAAGTCCAAAGGCAACGTGGTTAATCCTGGGGACGTCTTCGAGAAATACGGCGCTGATGCCGTTCGCTGGTATTTTTATACCGTCAACCAGCCGGGCGAAGTAAAGATGTTCTCCGAGAAAGAACTGGGGGAATCTTTGAGAAAGTTCATCATGATTTATTGGAACAGTTCCGTGTTCTTCGAAACTTATAAAGATGCAGAAAATATTAAATATCGGGCGTCTAATAATATTTTGGACAAATGGATTATTTCTAAATTAAATGGACTGATTCGGGAAGTTACTCAGAAAATTGATAAATATGACATAACTACAGCCGCCAGAGCCATTGAAGATTTTACGGTCAACGATTTATCTTTGTGGTATATCAGAAGATCGCGCAAGCGGTTTGGAGAAGCTCAAAGCACTTTGTCTTTTGTCTTATTGACTTTGGCTAAATTAACCGCGCCTTTCGTGCCATTCTTAAGCGAAGAAGTTTATAGTAAATTGATAGAGGTGAAACATCGGACAAGCGTGCATTTAGCTGATTGGCCGGAGGTGGACAATAAATTAATTGATAAGAAATTGGAACAGGAAATGGCAAAGGTCAGGGAGATCGTGGCTTCGGCATTGTCAGAGAGAGCCAAAGCTGGCATTAAGGTTCGCCAGCCTCTCCAAGGATTGCAGGTAAAGGATAAAATCAGCAAGGAATTGTTAGAATTAATTAAAGAGGAAATCAATGTTAAAGAAATCAGTTTTGGCAAAGATTTAAAGCTAAATACGGAAATTACCCCAGAGCTTAAAAAAGAGGGCACGGTGAGAGAGGTCATCCGCCAGATCCAAGAGATGAGAAAAAAAACCGGGCTTAAGCCCCAAGATAAAATTTCAGTTTGGTATTCCGGTTCTCCAGAGCTAACCGCTGTTCTGGCTAAAAATAAAAGAGCGATTTTGTCAGAAACCAAAGCAGAGGTTTTTGAATCGACAGAAGTAGCTCCTCAAAAATCCATTACTTCAAACGAAATAACAATTGACCAACAAAAACTATGTCTCTATTTGGCAGCAAAAAACCGGTCCCGGTAAAAGAATTAATCGGCAAAGCGTTCAAGGGCCCCGTCGAGATTCCCGGTACGGGCGGCCAAATATATCCCCGCCAAGAAATGGTTAAAACCTTGAAAGGACTTTTGCCTTACCAAAAAATCGGCAGTTATTTAAGCGAAATTGAAGCAAAAACTATTTTGCGTAAATTGCGGCACGAAGAATATATCGCCAAACAGGCCGACCAGAAAATAAAATTCGGGCGGCTGATGCGTCTTTTAGAAGAAGAGTGGGGCTTGAGAGGAAAGTATTAAATAAAATTATGTCGTTTGAATCGTTTGACAGCAGGTTTTTATTAAGGTAAAATTAAGAATATGGTTACCGTAACGATACCTAAAAAAGAATATCAACGTTTGGCGGAAAAAGCCCTTCGCTACGAATATCTCCGTCAATTATTAGAGGAGGATGTTTTCGCTTCCCCGCCCACCAAGAATATTAAAGAGGTTATGGGGGAATTCAAGAAAACCAAGATTTACGGCCAGAATTTTCTTAAAAGTTTAGAGAAGGGGTTGGGGCGTTCTTCTCATTTTGCAACTAGATAACAACAAAAGAATATGCGAATTTTTTCTCTTCATCCAGAGATTAAAGATTATCTCAAGAAGAGAGGTCTTGAGAAGAAATTTAAAAAACAAAAAAGACTTTTCGAAAAAAACCCTTTTTACTCCGGCTTGAAAACAGAACTTTTAGAGCCAAGAAAAATGAGAATCTGGAGTTTTAGAATAGACCGAAAATACCGGGCTATTTTTATTTTTCGTGAGAAAACTGCCGTTGAAATTATTGACATTAACGACCATTACCAATAAACAGAAATTATGTTCGGAGAAAAAGAGCCACAATTTAATAAACCTGAAGCGGTGCCGGAAGCGAAGTCGGAACAAAAAGCAGAGGTTAAAGAAAATCCGCTGGATAGATTGAGGGGGGAGATTAAAGACATGTCTTTGGGGTTACAAAAAGAGGGCGTACCGGTTGATGAGAGGGCGAGAGTCGATATTAACAAGTTTAAGGATGTTTATCCTGGGCAATCAATCGAATCAGACAACGCTTGGGTTAAGGATTTAAAGGGAAGGTGGGAAAATGCTGCGGCCTCCGGTAATAAAATGTCTTGGCTTTATGGTCGGGAACAAATGAAACAAAAAGTCGCTCAGGAAAATCCCACGGGCGGAGTTTGGGAAATGCTGGCCACTTCAATCTTGCATAAAAATCTGGGCAAGGATTTTATCGTGGCCAGGACTTCCGAATATGACGACGCTCGATATAAAGTGGATAATATTATTTTAGATAGAAAAACCGGCCACATTGTTTGTGCTTTTGACGAAATTGGGGCGACGACCGGCGAACGGTTTGAGGAAAAAAAGAATAAGATTTTGGAAAGGAATTGGCAGAGAGGCGGCACAGACCTTAAATACGGGATTTCTTTTGAAGAAAAGGCGGGTAAAATGGAATTAAAAAAGGGATCCCTGTACCAGATTCCGCTTTTCTATCTCGCTTTGTCTGAAGAAGAAATCAAAAAAACCCTAAACGATCCGAGCCAGGAAAAGAAGGTTTTCGGAAATTTTGTTGAATCGGCTAAAAAACAAATTAAAGAAATCGGAGCAGGCCCGGCTCACCCTAAACTAAGAAGCCGGCTCGAATTTTTTGGGAGTGTTCTGGAGAAGCTTTAAGCGTGGTAATATAAACTAACGACGAATATTCGGGAGGTCCGACCTCCCGGAATTAACGCAATGTTAGGAGGTCGGACCTCTAACTTTTATGACAGAACCAATTTTCAATCCGGAAAAAATAGTCCCGGGTCCAGAAATCGAGACTTTAAGAGGGCGGGTAGAGAAGCTTGGTGAGGGCGCAGTTCGCGAAGGCGCTCCTGAAGAAAAAGAAAAGGCGGTCAAACAAGAGATTAAGGACTACTTAAAGGAATTGCAGCGTATGCCCGCCACCGCCGCGCCATTGGCCACGAGAGACGAGGCCGATGAAATTAAGAAATTTCCACCCAGTCAGCAAATCGGCGCTCTGGTTTCTTTGGTTTTTGAAAAGAGCTTAAGTGAGGCGGTCCAGGTCGCTAAAAACCTTGATAACCCGGCGATTTTGGATGAATTTCACGATATCTTAGCCGACCGTTACTATAAAATTTTGATTGATAAAAAAATCATCAAGCCGTAATGGATTTCAGTTTCCAAAACACGATTTTAATTTATAGCGTTGCGGGTTTGGCGCTTGTTTTGACGCTGTACACTATTTTGTCATTAATTCTAAAAAAGAAAAAAGAAAAAGGCTTTTTAGCGAAGGGTATGAATTTAGCTCTTTTTTTGGTCACCTTACCCCAAAGGATCAAGGGTGAGGAAGAGAAGAAAATAACCCTGGAAGAGCATTTGAAAACGGCCGAACAGTTTTATTCGTCTTTAGTCGGCATTCGAGAGCCGAACTTTTTCAAAAGATGGTTTTTGGGCAATCCTTCTTTTGTTTTTGAAATTGCGGTGCATCGCGTTGGCGAGGAAATCTATTTTTATGTCGCCTGCCCCCGTTCCATTTCGGGGATAATCGAAAAAGAAATCCTGGCTTTTTGGCCCAAAGCCCAGGTGCAGCCGGTGACAGATTATAATATTTTTAATCCCAGCGGGGCGGCGGCCGGAAACGAAGTTTATCTCGCCAAATCGGCCGTTTTGCCCTTGAAAAACTACAAAGAATTCAGCGCTGACCCTTTGTCGGCTATCACCAGCGTTTTTACGAAATTAGCCAGGGAGGGAGAGGGAGCGGCCATCCAAATTTTAGCGAGGTTAAGCAGATCGAGTTTGAGAGAAGCTAGCGAAAAAGCCGTTAAATCTATTTATGAAAAAGGAACGGTCGGTGAAGCCGTTTATGGAACAAGTTCGGGTGCCGGAGTTTCCGGTTTTTTGAGAGATGTAGGCGCTACTTTATATGCAAAACCCAAAATAGGCGAAATGCAGCAAATGCCCGCAGTCCCGCCTTCGTTGGGTCCTCTGCAGCAAAATACGATTGCGGCTGTTTCCGAAAAATCATCCCAGCCGCTTTTTGATGTTAATTTAAGGATAGTCGCTTCGGCTCCGACTGAAACCAGGACCCAATCCATTTTAGAGCAACTGCAGAGCGCCTTTGAGCAGTTCGGCAGTCCGGCTCTTAATCATTTTAAGTTTAAAAAGTTGCGGGGAGGAAGCTTGAAAAAACTTTTTTACGATTTCTCTTTCCGTCTTTTTAAAGAAAAAGAAGCGATATTGCTTTCTTCCGGAGAGTTGGCTAGTATTTTTCATTTTCCCTCTTCTGATTTATTGACCCCTCATATTAAATGGCTGAAGGTCAGGCAAGCTCCGCCGCCGGCCAACATGCCCGAAGATGGCTTGATTGTCGGCAAAAATATTTTCCGCGACCAAGAAAGAGACGTGCGAATTTTAGACGATGACCGCCGTCGTCATTTTTACGCCATCGGCCAGACGGGCACGGGCAAGTCCGTTCTTTTGCAGGAAATGATTAAGCAGGACATTGAAGCGGGTAAGGGCGTTTGCCTGATTGATCCGCACGGCGATTTAGCCGAGAAAGTTTTAAGCCTTGTGCCGGCTTCCCGCGCCGAAGATGTCATTTATTTCAATCCTGGCGACATTGAGCGGCCGATCGGGCTCAATATGCTGGAATACGACCCGAAATTTCCTGAAGCTAAAACCTTCGTGGTTAACGAAATGATCGAGATTTTCGAGAAGCTTTACAACTTGAAAGCGCTGGGATTCGGCGGGCCGATTTTCGAGCAGTATATGAGAAACGCTTTATTGTTGATTATGGAAGATCCTGATTCGGGCAGTACTTTAATCGAAATACCGAGGGTTTTATCCGACCAGGAATTCAGGAAATATAAACTTTCTAAATGCAAGAATATCGTGGTGAAAAATTTCTGGGAGAAAGAAGCCGAAAAAGCGGGTGGGGAAGCGGCTTTAGCCAATATGGTGCCCTACATTACGAGCAAAATGAACGTTTTTATCGCCAATGACTTAGTGAGGCCGATCATTTCCCAGCAAAAATCAGCTTTCAATCTTAGAGAAGTGATGGACGAGGGCAAGATTTTAATCATCAATCTTTCCAAAGGAAGATTGGGTGATATGAACTCCTATCTTTTGGGCATGATTATCGTGGGCAAGATTTTAATCGCTTCTTTTTCGCGGGCCGACCTGCCAGAAGAAAAAAGGCGCGATTTTTACCTTTATATCGACGAGTTTCATAATGTGACGACCCAAACCATTACCAAGGCTTTGGCTGAAGCTCGGAAATACCGCTTGAATATGATTTTTAGCCATCAATATATCGGGCAGCTGGACGAAGAAACCAAAAAAGCCATTTTCGGCAATGTCGGCTCGATGATGGTTTTTAGGGTCGGTCCCGACGACGCCAAGTATCTGATTACCGAATTTGCGCCGGTTTTTGACGAAGAAGATCTGGTTAATATCGATAATTACAACGCTGCCTTGCGGCTTTTGATCAAAGGAGAAACTTCGCAGCCTTTCAACATTATTACCTATCCTCCGTCCCCGGGTAACCCCAAAGTCGCCCAGTTAATCAAGGAATATTGCCGCACCAAATATGGCAAGGACCGGGCCAAGGTAGAGGATGAGCTGTATTCAAGGTTGCAAAAAGATAGTTCTGTGTTATAATCAATATATGGCTGAAAAATTTGAGGAAAAAACATCGGGGGAATATGATGCTTTTGAAAAGAAAGGCGAATTATATGTGCCCAAAGAAGAGAGGGGCCATCTTCGGTCTGAAGAAGAAATTAAAGCAGCTCGAGAATCAATTCCCGAAGAGAAAAAAATAGAGAGTGTTACAGAGAAGACGCAAAAAGCGGAAGACTGGCAAGAAACTTTCTATAAAATGGGCGGTACGCGCGGTAAGGAAAGAATGGAAGCGATTGAGCAGGAAATGGCTCAAGAGAAAAAGGCGGTGGAATCAGCGAAAATTCCCAAAGAGGGCATCAAACCCGAAGAAATTTTGAAAGAGGCGGGCATCCCAAAACCGGCCGAATCTTATAAGGAAGTCCAGGAAAGACTGGCGGAAAGACTGGATAAGGGAAGAACTTTTGAGGGCAAGAAACTTTCTGATTCGGATAAATTTATTGAAACCAGGAAATTTTATCTGGAAGAATTGGGTTATTCGGTTAAATATAAGGGCGTATTACTCGATAAAGCCGAGATTTTAGACGAGAGCGGTAAAAGCATTCTTAACGATAAGGGCAAATCCTTGGAATTCAAGTCGTTTTATTTTAATAAAACAGAAAAGTCAATCAGCGATTTTTTAAAAGGAAGATTGCAGGAAAAATTTGAAGGCAAACCGGCGGAAAAATTGACCGAAGAGCAAAAATTGGCAAAGAGTTACGAAAAAACGGTTAAGGGAGTAAAAAACGCTCAGGCCGATAGAGAGGCGAAAATTTCTTTTCTTCAAGAAGCCAAGACATTCGGCAAGGAAAAATGGGGCAAAATAATGGAAGGTTTAGCGCGGCTTAATCTGCGGGAAAAATTAGGAATGGGCCTGAGCGAAGGGAAGCGGCTTGCGATTGAGGGCGGTAAGGATTTGGCGGCAATAGGATTAACTCCGTTGGCGGCTATAGAAAAGGCTGGGAAAGAATTACAATGGGGTGCGGCGATGCGGGAGATGAAGTTCAGGACGGGAAGAATACATCAATTTGAACAGATGCCCCGTTTTAAAGAATACACGGAATTGTTAAGAAAGGAGAGTGAACCAGCCAACGAGAAGTTGCTTAGAGCGTACGAGTCAATGTACAAGAAAGGGAAAATATTAAAATTGATCGAAAAATTATCATAATGAGTAAACTTGGCGAACTCACCAAAATTATCGACGAAACGGAGTTTTCCGACAGGGTAAAAGATAAAGTCAAAGAGATTTCGGTTAAGGCGAAATTAAGGAAAGAATCGGGGAAATCCGATGAAGAATGCTTAACCAAAGACGAAACGAACGAATTGATGCAATTAATTAAGGCTGATATGATTTTAGACGGATTAAGAGCCAAAGCGTGCCGGGCGTATCTGGATGAAATTGACGGGATTCTTAATAAGTTGATCAGATAATTTTTTAAAGACGATTTTTTATGGCGCCAAATTCAAATTAGGGCGCTTTTATTTTGGCTCATTTATGATATGATTTTGTAATATGTTACCGCAAAGAGGAATGCCGTTTAGGCCTCCGGTTGGAGCTAGGCCGCCAGCCGGGATTCCATCCAGGACTCCATCAAGGTCCCTCCTTTCGCCGAAAGGCGCTTTTAGTTCGCCTTTTGCCAGGCCGGGCATGCCATCAAGGATTTCTCCATTAGGGGCAAAGAGCGCCCTTGGCGCAATCAGGAGACCTGCACCACCCAAGGTTTTGGGCTCTATTTTTGAAATCGAAGGAAAAAAACAAAAATTTACCGAAGCACAAATGAGAGAAAGAATTCGGAAAGTTTCGCCGTTTCTTTTGAAAGGCAAGACATTCACAAAAACCCAGCGGGAAAGGATGATTAAGCAATGGTTCCCCTGGCAAAAGGCCCAAGGTTATATTGACGAAAGAAAAACAACACGAGTTCTGAAGGAACTCAGGCACAAAGAGGCTATAGTTAAAGATTTCAAAGAAAAAAAATCCATCAAAATGTCTAGAAATCTTTTGGAAGCCTTCACCAGGGTCAGAAAATACTAAAATGGCAGTCCACTACAGGACCCAGGGATTTTTTATCAAGAAAACTGATCGGGGAGAAGACAGCCGGTTGTTTACGGTTTACACCAAGAATTTCGGCAAGCTGAAAATTTTAGGGAGGGCTATCAGGAAGATTAGGTCAAAATTAAAAAGCGGAGCGGAAATTTTTTGTTTAAGCGAAATTGAATTCATTCAAGGAAAAGCCCGCAAGACCTTAACCGACGCTATCCCGGTCGAAAACTTTTCCTTTATCAGAAAAGATCTTAAAAAACTCAAAATCGTTCATCAGATTTTTGGAGTTCTTGATAACTTTATTTCAAAAGAAGAAAAAGATGACGAGATTTGGCGGCTGCTGAGCGAGGTTTTAGACAGATTAAATAACCCACAATTTAAAATCAACCACTTGCCGCTGGTGTATTATTATTTTTTTTGGAATTTCGTTTCAGTCCTCGGTTACAAGCCGGAATTTCACGACTGCACCATTAATAAAGCTAAAGTAGACGGCGATATCATTAAAATCATCAAGGTAATTTTAAAAAAAGACTGGCCGATACTTTCGAGGCTGAAGATTACTCCCCTTCACCAGAGATTATTAAAAATTGTCAGCGAATGGTATACTAAAAAAATAATCGTATGAATTATACTAAAAATAAGCTTATTCTCATCGCCGTTGGCTTGGTTGTTATTGTGGGACTTGTTGGCTTTTGGTCTTGGCAGAAGAACAGCTATTCTAAGGAAACTTTAAAATTGGAGATCTTAGCCCCCGGAGAAGCGGCTCTCGGGCAGGAGATTGAGTATACCGTTAGATATAAAAACAATGGCAACATTAGGTTGGAAGACCCCAGACTGACTTTTGAATATCCGGCCTATTCGCTTGTCGGCGAAGGAGAGTCATTAAGGAAAGAAATCACCCTAGAAAGCATTTACCCCGGCCAGGAGCAGACCTTTAGTTTTAAGACCAGGCTTCTTGGAAAGGAGGGGGAGATGAAAAAAGCCCAAGCTTGGGTGAATTACCAGCCTAAAAACCTCAAAGCTCGTTATGAGTCGGAAACTTCCCATAGCGCCAGGATTAATTCGGTTCCTTTGACGCTGGAATTTGACCTTTCGTCGAAAATCGACGCAGGCAAGGAAATTAATTTCCAATTAAACTATTTTTCTAATGTCGATTATCCGCTGGCCAACTTAGGCATTAAGGTTGAATATCCGTCTGATTTTGAATTCCAAAGTTCGAAACCCAAATCTTTGGAAAAAACAGATTGGAACATCGGCCTTTTAAATAAAGCAGAAGGCGGCAGGATTCAGATCGCCGGCAATTTAACCGGCAAGGTAGGCGAACAAAAACAATTCAAGGCGCAATTGGGCACGTGGATTGACGGCGAGTTTGTCGTCTTAAAAGAAACAGTCAGGGCGGTGCAGATCGTTACCCCTTCCTTATATATTTCCCAGCAGATCAATAATAGCTCGCAGTACGTGGCCCGAGCAGGCGATACTCTGCATTACGAAATTTTCTTCAAAAACATCGGCAGCGACGCTTTCAGCAACTTATTCTTAGTTGTGAAATTAGAAGGAGATCTTTTTGACTTCCAGACCACCAAAGCCCCTTCAGGTGATTTTGAGTCGGGCGACAATTCCCTTGTTTTTGATTGGCGTAAGATTCCTAAGCTCCAATTTTTAGATGCTCAAGAAGAGGGCAAGATTGAGTTCTGGGTTGATTTGAAAGACGATTGGTTAATAACCAATGCCGATCAAAAAAACCCGATTTTGAAAGATAATGTGTTTCTTGGCCAGGCCCAGAAGGAGTTTACCACCAAGGTTAGTTCTAAACTCGCGATAATCCAGCAAGGCTATTATCAAGATGAGGTCTTCGGCAATTCGGGCCCCAATCCTCCCCAGGCCGGCAACCAGACCACCTACACGGTTATCTGGCAGGCGAAAAACTATTATAACGACGTTAAAGGGGTCAGGGTTAAGGCGACTCTTGATAACAACGTAAGGCTGACCGGCCGCATTTTCCCAGAAGATTCAAGATTAACGTTTGATTCTAATTCTCGCGAAGTTGTTTGGGAGCTGGACGATTTAGAGGCAGGAAAAGGCGTTTTAAGTCCTGCTCTTTCGGTTGCCTTCCAGATTGCCTTAACTCCTCAGTATGGGGGTAATTCGAATCTTGTCGGTCCGGCTAAAATTACAGGCGAAGACGAGTTCACTAATTTAATTATTGACGGAGATTCTTCGCCGATCAGTACGGCGGGAATTGAGTAATAAATTTCATGGAAGACTTAATGCAACCCCGCACCAAAACATTCGGTTTGGTACGGGGCAAGAAAATCATTTATGGATAACCAATTAAAAAAAGAAAATAAGCAAAATTTGATGGAAAAGATAATTAGTCTTTGTAAAAGACGGGGATTTGTTTTCCAGTCATCGGAAATCTACGGGGGAGTGGAAGCTCTTTGGGACTTCGGCCCCCTAGGAGTTTTATTGAAAAACAATATCAAGCAAGAGTTTCTCAAAAGATTTGTCCAAGAGAAAGACAACGTTGTTTTGATCGACGGCACGGTCATTATGCATCCGAAGGTTTGGGAAACCTCGGGTCATCTTAAGAATTTCATCGATCCCTTGGTAGAATGTAAAAAATGCCATGGCCGTTTTCGCGAAGACCACTTAATAAAGAAACGGTGCCCGAAATGCGAAAGCGCAGAATTTACTCCGGCCAAGAATTTCAATTTGATGTTCAAGACTTTTCTGGGGCCCGTTGAAGAAGAATCGGGCACGGCTTTCCTGCGTCCGGAAACCGCCCAATCGATGTTCACTAATTTTAAACAGATTCAAGAGTCAATGAGATTGAAAGTGCCCTTCGGCATAGCTCAGATCGGCCGTTCTTTCAGAAACGAGATTACTACGGGCAATTTTATTTTCAGGTCGCGGGAATTCGACCTTGCCGAAATTGAATATTTCGTGAAGCCCGGCGAAGACGATTTAGCTTTCAATCAATGGCTTGATGACTGGGAGAGCTTCTTTATTGCTCTCGGGTTGAAAAAAGAAAAATTAAGAAGATATGAGCACCCTAAAAAATCATTGGCCCACTATTCCAAAAGAACGGTTGATATCGAATACGAATTTCCTTGGGGATTTGCGGAATTAGCGGGCGTGGCCAACCGAACAGATTTTGACTTATCGCAGCACGCCAAGGCGTCGGGGCAGGCTCTCGATTACACTGACCCCGATTCCAAGAAAAAATACATACCCTATGTCATTGAGCCGACAGTGGGCATAGAAAGACTGATGCTCGCCTTATTGGTCCAGGCTTATGAGGAAATTAAGGGAGGCCGGACAACTACCACCGAATCGGTAAAAGAGGAGGAAATAGTTTTGCGCTTGGATAAAAAAATCGCTCCGATTAAGGCCGCGGTCCTGCCTCTGGTTAAAAACAAGCCCGAGGTCGTCAAAAAAGCCAAGGAAGTTTACGATTTATTGAAACCGCATTTTTCGGTCCAATACGATGAAGCGGGCTCCATTGGTCGAAGATATCGCCGGCAGGATGAAATCGGCACGGTTTTTTGCCTGACCATTGACTTCGATACCTTAAAAGATAATGCCGTTACTATCCGCGACAGGGACACAATGCAGCAAGAAAGAATTTATATCCCCCGGCTCTTAGAAGTCATCCGCCAAAAACTTGACAATTAGAACTTTTTGTGCTACATTTTTATTGCGTGCAGCAAGTATGCTGCATAGTACTTTATAGCGCGAAAAGCGCGAAGGAGAATCGTCATGGCCACTAAGGTCGCGGGCGATCTGTACGTAGACATCGACGGGCAAATAGGGGAGATTAAGCGACAGCTTCGGCAAAAGGAAGGGTATCCCTTCGACCCGATGCAATTAGTCGAACATCTCCAGGCGGCTATCGAAGGAAACCTCGTAGACCGCCACGGGCAGCCATTCAAAACGGAGCCGCCCAGGGCAATTTCCCGGGTCGTTCTCTCGTTTGCCATCACTTGCGAGGGGCGTCTTGCCTCTGAGTTGGTAAATGCCAGCAGGTACGACTGGCACAATGAGTTGATCACGGACAAGCTTTTCCCGATTCAGCCTCACGTGCCCGTGGTTCGCAAACTTGAGTTCATTGAGTGCGATTTCGATCCGAGTTCCGAGCAGGTATTAGAGGAACTTAAACGCCATGGCCTTATACGGCCGACGGCTGAAGATGCTTTGGAATTCGGGAAGAAACATCCCGAAGAACAGAGGAAGCGGCCGTTAGTTTTCCTGCATGAACCGGTGCTGGACCCGGATGGCGGTCGCAACGTGCTCGTGTTGGATGGGCTTGCTGGCCGGCGGGACCTTGACTTGCACTGGCTTGACCGCAGGTGGGCTCAGTACTGCCTTTTCGCTGGTGTCCGCGAGTAGCACTTTAGTTCTTCGAAAAGCCCTTGGTGAATAAAATCACCAAGGGCTTCTTCGTTAGACAAGATAATTTAAAAACACTATAATTAAGAAACTAATGTTTAAAAAAACAACGCTTAAAAACGGGTTGAGGATTATTACTGTGCCGCAGAAAAGCACTCAGGCCGTAACGGTTTTGGCGTTGGTGGGCACGGGTTCTAAGTACGAGACGAAGGAAATCAGCGGCATCTCGCATTTTCTGGAGCACATGTTTTTTAAGGGCACCAAGAAAAAACCGAACAAAATAACGATTGCTGAGACTCTGGATAAAGTCGGGGGTATTTATAATGCTTTTACCGGAGAAGAATGTACGGGATACTTCGCC
>Ga0208375_1001750_pt1 | contig 22891 bp, 37 predicted proteins | sample RifOxyD1_FD_184038 | JGI IMG/M metagenome (GOLD analysis project Ga0208375, IMG submission 184038) | Soil microbial communities from Rifle, Colorado - Rifle Oxygen_injection D1 (SPAdes) | ecosystem: Environmental > Terrestrial > Deep subsurface > Rock core/Sediment | place: Rifle, Colorado...
TATCCAGCTTTTCCATTATCTTCTGATAATTCTCTTTTGTGATCTTCCTCGGCTTAAGCTGCTGCTTTATCTCCCTTATCCTTGTCTTTGTTATGATCTTTTCATCTTTTCCGAAAAATATAAGGTACAGGCCGATTAAGATGATAAATACCATAACACCCATGCTTATATTGGTATGAAAATCCACAGTCCCCCACATTGGGCATGTTGGGCCGTGTGTGCATGCAGTATTGACTATTTTTGTCAAGGCTCTGTTGAATAAGAATATTATAAATCCTATCAGAAGCGATATTCCTATTATGATAAATCCTGCAATGCGGTTTTTCATATTTTAGTGTAAATATAAGGTATTTAAATAGTTTTGCCAGCATTATACTATGCAGCCAGGTTATATGGGGGTGTATACGAAAAACTTTATAAAAACCGCATGCCAAAGATAGGTATAAGTATAGTATAATCATCAGTTTATCAAAAGAGGTGTATTGATGGAAAAGAATGTGATTGACTGGATCGCATTGATTATTGTGATCATGGGCGCGCTGAACTGGGGCGCAATAGCATTTGGCTTTGATTTTGTGTATGCTTTCTTAGGCCCGTATAAGCTTGCATTAAAAATAGCCTACGGTGTTGTAGGCGCTGCCGGGCTGTATACAATATATTTTTTGATAAAGACATCAAAAAGCAAAGCAGCAGAAAGTGCATATAATAACCCTTATTGACCAAGATAAAGCAAAAACAGCAAGATAAAAGAGGAAATAATGCTCAGCATGCTATTTACACGGCTTAAGTTCGCCGGAAGGAATGAAGCCTATATTGACAGGCTGGAAGATTACGAATTAAAGATAATAGAATCCCTGCATTCCTACAAAGACTATGATTTTCATGTGAGGGATGTAGGCAAAGTGAACAGGACGCTTCTTCATGCGCTTTACAGAATCAAATCATCATATGTGATTTTTGAGAATAAAATCGCTGATCTGATGAAAGCCTACAATGAATCACTTGAAAAGCTTGGCAAAAGCCAATACGACAGGACGATACTGGCTGAATATGAAGACCAGATAAAAAGGATACTGAAAAACAAGAAAGAGGCGGATGTAATCGCAAAAAGGCTCAGCGCATTAAAGCAGTATATAGAAGGCTTGCATAACGAGCAGAGCAGGGCATTCACTGGCCATTGCATCATGTTCGTCAACAGGTTTGAGGATGATTTCAGCAGATCATATAAGCTGATGAACAATCTGGAAAGGCCGGATAGATAGTGTAAAAGATAAGTAAGCCGCAGGGGCATACGGGCAGCATCCACCGGCTCTGTAGAAAGTCTTCTCGCGAACCTATGGTTTGCTCGTCGCTGTCTGCTCGCTTTCTATGTTTTTTCAATAGCCCTGCGTTCCCGGAGGGAGCATCCCCTCGCGACGGGCTGAAAGCATGAAAAACAGGAAGCTCGCTAAAAGACAGCGGAACAGACTTTCTACAGAGCCGCATCCACCTAAAGACTTATATATCTCCGCCCTCTTTTTAAACAGCATGCAATTAACCTTTTTGGGCACATCATGCATGGTGCCTACAAAACACAGGAATGTCCAGAGTGTTTTTCTTAAATATAAGACCCATGGGATATTATTTGACTGCGGCGAAGGAACCCAGAGGCAGATGAATATCGCGGGGATAAAAAGGACTGAAGTGACTAAAATTTTCCTGAGCCACTGGCACGGAGACCATGTTTCCGGAATCATCGGTCTGCTACAGACATTGAGCAATTCAGAGAGCCGGCATAAGATTGAGATCTACGGGCCGAAAGAAACAAAGAAGAAGGTAGGCTACCTGTTCAAAGCTGTAAGGTTTGATGCAGCGATTGAGCTCAAGATAACCGATGTTGATGCAAAAAAAATCAAAAAGATATCTGAAGATGACGATTATGTTATAGAAGCTGTGAATGTGGAGCACGGCATCCCCTGCCTTGGGTACAGCTTTACAGAAAAAGACAGGTGGAGGATAAATATATCCTATCTGAAAGAGATGGGCGTGCCTGAAGGCCCGCATCTTCAGCTGCTTCAGAAAGGGAAAAATATGATCTATAAGGGAAAAGAGATTGAGGCTAAAAAGGCAGCATCACTTGTCAGAGGGAAGAAGATAACCATAATCCCTGACACAGGGATGTGCCAAAACGCTGTTGATCTTGCCTATGGCGCGGATGTTCTGATATGCGAAGCGACATTCGCAAGCAAGCATACAGAGAAAAGCGAGAAATATAGGCATCTTACTGCAGCGCAGGCAGCGATGATTGCAAATCAGGCAAACGTGGAAAAGTTATATCTCACCCATTTTTCCCAGAGATATGAAAACACACAGGAGATAGAAGAAGACGCGAGGGCATATTTCAACAATATAGTATGCGCCTATGATTTTATGAAGATAGTGCTATAGGAGGAGATGAAAATGAAGATAGACCCGCAGCAGATCGTTGACCGGATAAGCCAGACACTGAAGAATCTTCCGCAGACAATAAAAAGCTCGCCTTTGGACGAACAGATCGCATTCGGGTGCATTGGACTTGGTGTGTTCTTGGTGATGGTGTTTCTTGTGATGAAGGTTGTTGGATTTTGAGGTATCTTAATCGGCTGGCAATAATTTAACAGATTAAATAATAGCCAATAAATTAAGTGACAATTAAAATTATCAAATGATAACGAAAATTTGCCAATTGATTAATAGTTAATTCTATTCTTACGTTAAAGTATAACGAAAATTCGCTGCAATATTGATTGCTCGCCCTAACCTCGCCTTAAAAGGCGAGGTTTTTACTTGCAAATCCCTAAAAGATTTGCAAGTTCAATAATGCCAGACGAGCTTGCGAGTCGGCATTATTTTTACGGGCTCGCATTATTGGCAGCGGATTTTCGGAACTTGCCAAAGCAAGTTTGATAATGCCGAGCTTTAGTCGGCATTATCTAAATTGAAAATCGGTGCACTAAAGTGCGGGGTTTTTACCCGCGCCGATTTTCAATAAGATATTATTGATATACACAATAGTTGGCAAATTTTCGGGATTGAAAATTGTCAGACTAAAGTCTAATGTATCAAATCCTGACAAATTTCAATAATAAAAAATATCAAAAAATTATTTCAAATTATTTCGCAGCCAGCTTAACATCGCCAGCCTTTATTGTCTTTCTGCCTGCGTGGCCTGCTAATTTTACTGCGGTTTCTGCGATCTCTTCCGCTATCTCCTCAAGGACATCCTTCAGGGCAGATTTTGCCTTGTCAGACACTCTTTCAGCGCCGCATTTCTTCAGCAGCTTTTCCATCGCCGCCAAAGGGATTGTTCTTTTTACCTGATTAGACATTTGATCACCTTGTGTTTATTTTGTGTATAATGATCTAGTTGCATATACTGCAGATAATATGCTTATTCTGCTTAAACAAGCCCATATTATAAATATTTCGGTAAAATACGCCTTAAACGGGCTTTTTACAGCTGAATCAGATTAAGATGGGTTGTTTTTGCTGGGTTTTGGCTGTATAGGGTGTTGGGGTCACTGGACATTTATGCGGACAAAATTAATATAGAGCAAAAATATTCTTATGTTATGGAAAGATTAGTGCATGAAATAAGCGTATTGGCTGAATTTATAGATGGTTTTGTTAGAATTATTGAAAAGCATGTAAAGTATATCATTGTGTCTGGTTTTGTCGCAATAGCCCATGGCCGAACAAGAGGAACAGAAGATATTGATATAATAATTGAAAAGATGAAAAAAGAAGACTTTATCAAAATGCATGATGAACTGATAAAAAATAATTTTGAATGCATGCAGTCTTCAAATCCTGAAGAGATATATGGATCATATTTAGAAGATAATGCAAGCATAAGATACATAAAAAAAGATGTATTTTTTCCCCAAATGGAAGTTAAATTCGCAAAAGATGCCCTTGATAAATACCAGCTAAAAACAAGAAAAAAGCTGCCTATGACCAAATTAGATGTTTATTTTTCTAGCATAGAGATGAATATTGCATTTAAAGAAGAACTGCTTAAATCTGATAAAGACCTAGAAGATGCAAAACATTTAAGAATTGTATATGGAAAAGATATTGATGAAACTGAAATCAATGAAATTAAAAAGATGATAAGAAGGCTGAGATTAAATGATAAGAGATAAGACTCATAATGAACATATTGAAAAATGGGCTAATTTTGTGAAAACAAATCCTCATTCTGCATGGCAGCCTCAACTGAACAGATTTATCAATGCACAGATAGAAAATGCCAATAGATTTTATTCTGAACTTTCAAAAACAGAAGAAGGAAGGGAAAAGATAAAAAAATTGATGGCGCTGAAAGACGCAAAACAAAATGCAGGCAAAAACCAAGGGAACAAGGGCTGAAAGAGAACTGGTGCATAAGTTCTGGGCAGATGGCTGGACTGCTATGCGAGCCCCCGGATCAGGCAGCATAAGATACCCATGCCCAGATATACTTGCAGGGAATGTAAAAACAAACAGAAGGCTTGCGATAGAATGCAAATCAACAGGGTCTGAAAAGCAGTATCTTGACAACAAGGAAATAAAAGAACTGCGGCAGTTCTCGCAGATGTTCGGCGCAGAATCCTGGGTCGGCGTAAGATTTGACAATGATGATTGGTATTTTCTCATGCTTGAGGATCTCCAGCCGACAAAAGGCGACAATTATGTTGTGGATCTGGAGCTTGCAAAGAGGAAAGGGCTGCTGTATGAAGAATTGGTGAAGAAGTAAAGTAAGAGATGATACAATGACAGAAAAAATAAGGTTAATGATGTTAAAATTATGCGAGAATCAAGATTGGTGCTGGAAAGAGCATATTGAATCTGTTGTAAAATATTCAAAACAGTTAGCCAAAAAATTAAAGGCAGATGAAGAGGTATGCGAGCTTGCTGCATGGCTGCATGATATTATAAAAATCAGGGACAGGCAGAGAGAACTGCACCATGTCAAAGGATCTGAAGAAGCGGAAAAGATACTGAAAAAACTGGGATACCCGCAGGATAAAATAGAAAAGGTCAAACACTGCATTTTGACACATTCTTCTGACAAAAATTACTCTCCTGAAAGCATTGAAGCAAAGATTGTTTCAAGCGCAGATGCAATGGCGCATTTTGATAATTTTTGGGCTTTGGCGCATACTGCATACAGATTAAAAAGGCTCTCAATCCCCGAAGGCAGAAATTGGGTAAAGAAAAAATATGAATCCTGCTGGGCCAAAATGATGCCTGAAGCAAAAGAGATTGCCAGACAAAAATATGATGCGGTTAAAGTGCTATTGGAAGAAAAGTGATGAGGTTGTGATAAAAACATTATTTGGCTTTGGCTGTATTATCCCATAAATATTTGAAATAGTTCTTATAGTTTTCGGCAATGTCTTTGTTTTCCATCATAAAAGCAATGAATTCCGGACCCCATGTAACATGAACTACTTTATTGCCATAAATCCATATGATGGTCGGACTTCCGCTAAAATCCTTAGGCAGTTCTTTTACAGAAACCAGCTTTTTACTTGGAGTTTCAGGAGCATCATGCAGTACAAGATTATGCCATTTAACTCCTGCTTCAATTCTTCTTTTGTCATAATGCGCCCAGTAAGCCGGCATTTCTTTTGCAACATACCATCTTCCGCCAATAAAGTAATTATCTTTGTAATTTAACATATCCTCAAAAACAGCTTTGATTCCCTCTTTGCCTTTAAAGATCTCAAAGCTTATTTTAGGTTTTGCAGATTTATAGATATTTTCTATCTCTGGGACAATTTTTTCAAACTTATCAAGCTCTTCTTTTTTATGCTTGATCTCCTCTTTCAGCTTATTTGGCGGAGAGCATTGGTAAGTCCTTTTGCCCTGCTCTACAGTATATGTAACTAATCCTTTTTCTATAAGTTTGTTGAGAATATCATAGATTGCCCTTCTTTCCATGCCTGTTTTTTCATGGATATTGTTTATTGAGGAAGAGCCAATATGCAGAATAGCGGAATAAACCTTGATTTCTCCGTTACTAAGCCCTAATATTTTGAGTTCCTGAAGATCCATGGACAGAGGATGGCATAGCAGGTATATAAGTTTTATGGTATAGTGGTATACCACATAAGTTTATATATGAAATGTATTATTGCAACTTTACAATGGTAAATAATAAACAGAAAAAGCTTATAGAATTAGTTAATTTGTGTGGCGGGATATATTCCCCAGGAGGACCTTATTTGCTTAATAAGGAAACTGATGAGAGGATATTTGCGATACCTATCGGCAAAGAAAAAGAAATTTGTTGGTTCAGTTGGATGGAGCAGTATCGTTTTAATAGTTCAGGTATATTTAAAAATTTAGAAGATGGGTTGGTAAAAAGTAAACCCAAAAGAGCAAATGCATATTTTCAATTAGATAATGAAAATAAAATACAATTAGGTAGTGGGGATTGGATCAGATCTATATTTGTTCAATATTATAAGATCATATCAGATGAAGAACGGATTAAAAATATTCTCGATGAAATTGAATCTTTTGAAAAGTTAAAAAACCATTTAAAATCACAAGAAGATAAGATTAAAAAATATGTGGTGATGGAATGAAAATGACAGACTCAGAAAAACCAATTTTAGAAGAGATCAGAGAATGGCATCAGGATATTAATCCAGATATAGATGAATTCCCATTTTATTTATCTTATAAAGGAAGAAAAGTAAAAGCCCTAAAAGTCGGAGCTACCACACTTTTCCTGCCGCCAGGTGTTCAGGATCGCAGAGGATATATCTCAAAATTCAGAATAAGCGGTTTGGGAATTGCCCAGCGAAGACTTCAGGAAAGAGGATATAACCCTGTTTTTATGCCTGCTTTAATAGATTTGCTTACAGAAAATCCAGATTCCGCTGCACTTTGGGATTCATATATGCTTACAACGCCGAGTATTCAGGTGCATGGCCATATTTCAGAAGATCCAAATGTATTAGATGGGTTTAGGACGATGTATATACATAAACAACATTATTTTTGTGAAAATTGGGGACATCTAGAAGGCGGAATATTATTTTTTTGTAAGGATTATCTTAATAATATACGTTTTGAAGATCAACTCAGAGGATACCTTGCATTAATAAGTCATGATAGGCTTGCAGAAATGATAGATGCTGCAGAAAAAGAAAATCCTACCGAAGAAGACAGGCAAGTATGGGTTTTAGATTCAACTGTATTGCACAAATGGTATGCCTCAAGAGCTAATTTAGGGAAATACCCTGAACCAGAGCCAGCAAGTCATGGTGTGTATTTTTTAGAGTCATTAGATGGTTTTGTGAACAGAAGAGGAGAAAAAATTGACGAATTATATAATACTGCGATAAATCATCCCTCAATTGCTGCTTTTTGCGGTGGAAAAAGCAGAGCTGAAAAACTTTTGCAGCGTTTTAAAGAACATTACCAGGACAGGATAGAATTAATACTTAAAGATACATATCTAGAAAATGATTTTGCTCCAAGCAATCCTGTTGTCTCATTTTTAGCCATTCAGCTTCCGAGTGGTTGCGGATTACATGAAATAGGTGCTTATATTCCTGGTTACCACTATCAATGTATAGGTATACGAGAAAAATAAAACCAAAGCCCTACAAAATTATGAGTAAAGAAAAATGCCAAAACCAATCCATGGGTTTATCCCTGAAATAAGCAGAGAACAGGTGCTTGAATTATATAAGCATATTAAACCTGTCAAACGTACTAATGAAGGTTATAGAGAGATAATTGGATGGCATAATTATGATAGAAGTCCGCATAGGTTTGCAGAAGAGCCAGATGGATTATTTGAAATAGCATTTATTACAGTTCCGCTTCTTGGAAGAAAAGTAGATGGACTAAAAGAGTATATTACTATAAAGGCATATAGCTGGACTGGTTGGGCACATCTAATGCTTATGGGCATGGCTAGAGACGAAATCACAAAAAGATTTGGTGTAGGGAAAGAAAAGATAGAAAATCCTTTAAGTATCAAAAAATCCGACCACCACCAGTCAATAGACTGGTGGTTTGCTCGCCCTTCGGGCTCGGGTCGGATTTTCTGTTCTCATTTTCCACATAAATTAAGGCTAACTAAAAACCACCGGTGAAATACACCGGTGGAAAATGAGATTTTACACTGGATCAGAGCAGAATATATTTACAGGGCTATCAGTCAGTGAAATTTTAGCACAAATTCCAGAAAGTTGTATTGATGCTATAGTTGGTTTCGAAGTTAATACGAGAAATATCACTAGACATCCTGATCCCTTATATCAATATCATTGCGCAGAACTTAATCTATTAAATAAAGATTAGAATATCAATAAACCTTCATCAACTTCCTTAACCCAAGGCTGAAGATCAGCGAGAATATTATATACCCGCCAAGCCATCCGACCTTCCATCCAAAAAGATTCATCACGATGATCTTCTTATGCACAACCTCAATGTAATTCACTATTCCGTCTTTGATCATCTTCATCGGCATCTTATAGCCCATGTCTTTCTTAATAAGGACCTCTGTGAAATAATCCTTGTTCTCAAGCGAATATGCCAGCGTATAAATCCCCTCTTTACCGGATTTCAATGTCCAGCCGACTTTATTATTTAATATTTCCTGTGTTAAATTTCCTGAAACAGCTTCAAAGCCGGGCGCATCTAATCTTACGCTGCCTTTAACGCCTTCTTTAAGATACATGTTTGTGTCAAAATTCATTCCCGGCTGTATCGGCTCATAAGCCATGTTCACATTAAGCCAGCTGAATATCAAAATGATCGGTATAAATGTGTAAAGCGTCGCTTTCAGTGAATGCATCATGTAACTCATGTTCTTTTCCATAGTTTCTTTGTTGATGCGCATCATCTTCGCAGGATCGCTTCTTGATGCCTTTGCCTCCTGCTGAAGCCTCTTCATGGTATCTTTCAGATTCTTCATCATTGCCTGGTCTGTGGTGTATTTGTAGATGACAGTGATAAGAAGGGATATCAGAAAAGAGATTATCAGTGTCGCCCAAAACGGGCCGAGGCCTGCTATCGGCCTGAAGACAGGATCAAGGATGATATTTGCCCATTCCCCTATTGTTGTGAATAGTGACATTGTGGATTGTTGAGTGAACTAGATTGTCATAAACTTTCGCATCATCGGATGCATATCATACATGTGCTGCTTTGCGATCTCCTCATACAGCCGGTATATTATCATGACTGAAAGCAGCAATGATGTTCCGTTGGCCAATGCTCCTGCCAGATCTGCAAGCGCAGCAAGTATTCCTATTGAAATCGCGCCCATGACTGTCAGCGGCCCGATATATCTTTCCAGGATCCTTTCCATTATCCTTGGATCGTTTCTGAAACCGGGTATGCTTAATCCTGATGCCATTATATTTTTTGCCTGCGATCTTGCATCCATGCCTGATGTCTGCACCCAGAATATTGAAAACATTATGCAGCCAGCAACCATGATGAGGATATAGATAAGTGAATGGCCTATATCTGGAAATGTCAGGGATCCTTTGATGAATTTTTCAACTATATTGGGGGAGTAAAGCCACGCAACAAGCCCTGTTGAAGGTGAATTTCCCACAAATGTGCCTAAGATAGGATGCCCCCATCTTTCCAAAAGCCTTGCCCACAGCTGCACATTGGCAAGCAGCGCAGCAACCAATATGACAGGGATGTTGCTTGTGTATACAAATGAGAGTGGCCATCTTATGCCATGCCCCCTTATTCTTCCAAATGATAGGGGGATTTCAACTTTCATTGACTGCGCATAGACCGCCATCACAAAAACAAGTATTGTGGCAGCTAACGCAGCTATCATCAATGCTGCAGTTACTGCATCACCCATTGAAAGCGATTTTATCAGCAAAGGAATTGCACCTGTAGGCATTTCAGGATTTGCAGGCGATGCCAATGGTGACAATGCCCTTATGAAGATTGATTTTGAGACTCCTGCTGCGATAAACAAGGATATTCCTGATCCAAATCCCCATTTGCTCACGACCTCATCCATGAACATTATCATTATTCCCCCGATAAAAAGCTGGAACACAAGCATAAGCTCAAACCCAAAATACATCGGAGTTCCTGCATATTTCAGATCCGGAGCCAGTCCGCCCATGAACACATAGATGGCCGCCTCAAATATCACGAAGAATATTGACAGAAATTTCTGGGTTCCCTGAAAGCTTTTTTTTCCTTCGGGTGATCTTAGGTCAAATTTTACAATTCCCGATCCGTTAAGCAGCTGAAGGACGATAGATGCTGTGACCAGAGGGCCGATACCAAGAGATATCACAGATCCAAATTCCGCTCCGAGGATTGCGGATAAGAATTCAAACTGCTGGAGCGCGTTCTGGCCGAGGCCAAACAGAGGGACCAGGCCAAGGACGAAAAACAAGCCAAGTATGATGCCTGTCCATTTTAATTTTTCGCTGAAAGAAAGCCTTTTTTGAGTAGGGCCTGCTACTTCAGGCAGGTTTGTGATTATTGTATCCCATAATGATGACATTTTATGCCCCTTTTGACGGATTATCAATCAATTAATATAAAACAATATAAAAATTTGGTTATTATTTTTAGATATTTTTTGGTCATTTAGCCTTTTCTGCCGGCTCTTTTGAAGGCGCCTGCTTAGCTTCTTTAGCACGCGCTTCTTTGGCCTGCGCTTCTTTTGCTTTAAGCAAAATGACATCTCCGCCGGCCTTTTTCACTTTTTCAACTGCATTTGCAGCAGCATAATCTGCTGTGAATATGCATTTCTTTGATATATACCCGCTGCCGAGAAGCTTGTTATAGCCGAGTTTTGAAAGGTCTATATTGTATGCGCCGGCTTTTTCCTCTATAAGATGCTCTGCAGCCAGCTTGGAAAGCTTTTCTTCAAAATACGAGAGATTGACTCCGTTTACGATGACTGCATTCTTTTTCTTAAAGCCGTATTTTCCAAAATAATGCGGATCCAGGTCAGACGATGGCTTCTTGCAGTCTGATCTCTTTCCTGATCCTGCATTTCCGCATCCGCCGCGGTTTCCCTTTCCCTTATTGTGCTTTGCGCCAATGCCATGGCCGTGGGTCTTGCTTCCCCTCATCCTGGTTACTTTTGTTCTTTTGTGTGTTGTCATATCAGCATCCTTGATTAAATCATTCTTTTAAGCAGATCATTCATTTTACTGCCCCTGTACCCAAGAGCTCCTCCCTCAGTAAATGTTCTTTTTATGCCCTTTCTCTCAAATCCCTTTCTTGGCGGGCATAATCTGAAAAATGGCTTTAGTTTTGAATTATCCTCGGGATCTTTCTGCCCTCTCTTCTCAACAAGCAGCTTAAAAGTTTCCTCGTCTACTTCTCCCCACGCAACATAATCTTTGATGATATTGATCATGCCTTTTATGCTTGGGGTGTCATCTACAACAACGCAGACATGCTTTTTTCTGAGTTTCATCAAGTCTAATACATGGTTTATTTTTGCAGGCACATTTGCCATTCCCCTGATCCGTATGATTGCCAGCCTTTTTCCCGGGCTTCCCTGTTCTTTACTTTTTTCCTGTTTCTTCTGCTGCATGTTTTGCCTCATTTGATTGTGATTCATTTGATTGCGACTCATCTGATTGTGCCTGTATTTCATTTGATGCTCCTTCAATTATCCCAAGCGAAGATAGGTGGGCATGGTGTATTTTTGTTTCCATAAGCTGCTTTAATGCCGCTTCACATGCCATGATAAGGTTCATCTTTGTGCCGCCCTTTCCGTAGGTTTTTGACCATATATCCTTTATTCCGGCAAAATTCAGTATCTTCTTGCATTCTTCCTCGATGATAAGGCCCTTGCCTTTCGGCGCCGGCATCAATTTTATTATGACTGAGCCGCATTTTCCTGTGACTGTGAAAGGTATGCTGTGTTTGCCCTTGCAGTTGCACACCCATGAGCCGCAGCCCCTTCTTATCTTTATGATATTGAGCTTGGCATTTCTTACTGCCTTTTCTCTTGCAGGCACTGTCTCTCTTGCTTTTCCGAGGCCAAGGCCGACAATGCCGTCTTTATTTCCCACAACAGCTATTGTTGAAAAAGAAGGCTTGTTTCCTTCCATTGTCTTTTTCTGCGTCTGCTTGAAAACTCTTCTCTGGCCGCCGCCGAATTTTCCCTTTGCCTGGCCGACAAGCAGCAGGTCTGATTCCATATTAGGCATTAAAACATCAACTATCTCTGTCTCAAGTATGGGTTTGCCCTGCTCAAGAACATCATTGATGTCTTTTATTTCTCCTGATTTTACCTTTCTGCCCATATCTGTCTTTGGCTTCCAGGATTCGGTTTCAATTTCCCTTCTCTCCAGTTTAGCTGAGGTGATCTCTTCCGGAACCTCAACAGGATGCACCAGCAGATCTTCTGCTGAAAGCTCAGACTTTTCAATAATGGGCTCATCTTTAAGCACAGGTACTGCTTCCAGAGTTATGTCATTCTTCTTTTCTGCTTGTTTTTCCGCTTTCTTTTCTTTAGCCATCATAGCACCTTGGTTTCACATAGATTGATAGTTGATTTTATTTTCATGCTTGTATTTTTTCATGCCCCTGCTTTTTCATGTTTATGTTTTTTATGATCATACTTTTATTTTTGCCCTGAACTGCTCAAATGCTTTTGGCAGGTCTTCAGGATTAAGGTTATTTTTGATGTATCCTGAAAACTGCTTTTCATAAGCCTGCTTATTTGCCTTTAATTTTTTTGCATATTCGCTTATGTGCGTCCCTTTTATCCGGTCATCTGAAGGGATGACTTCTTTTGAGCATGGTATCCTGATGCCTGCATCAATGGCTCCCTTTGCAGCTGCAAATAATTTTGATCCTTTTGTAGGCGCCTGAAGCCCAAGGTCCACAATCAGCTCGTGGATCCCTTTTGCCTTTGCCTTTGCGCCCAGCATTAATCCTACAAAATAACATGCGGTTGTATTGTTCCTGCTGTATTTCCATCCCAGTTTTTTAAGCTCATTTGAATGGCATGACATCAAAATCCTGTCGCCTGAGGGAGAATACTCAACAATCTGCGCCACAATATTCTTGTTTGATCTTCTTATGATAAGCCTTAGCTTGCTTCCCTTGAGCATAGAGAGCCTTTTATTGTAATTCGTCTTTCCTTCTCTCTTTCTCCTGTGCATGACAGTTATTACTGCCCTTGATTTTTTTGCCATGTTGATCATCAGTAGTTTTCATCAATATTTTTCAGTTTACCTGTGCTTCTTTTCCTCATTCCTTTTTACAAGCTTTCTTTCATCAATATACAGCTGGAGGTGCCTTTTGCTTCTGAAAAATCCCCCGCTTGCCTTGGTGTAAAGCTCATTGTAGATCGTATTGTCCACTAATTTTCTTTCCTTAAGTTCTGCAAGCAGCTGTCTCTGTAGCCTTATCCTGTTTATCCATTCCCTTTTTTCAGGGCTTCTTGCGGTGTTTCTTCCCTTTCTTGAGCCGTGGCCGCGCCTCATGCCCCTTATTTTCTGGTGATGGATTTTTCTTGCTCTTCCTCTTGAGTTGACTTTTGCGATTTTTTCCTGCAATAGGCCTTTGTGTATAAGCGCTTTTATGTCATTTCTTGTTATAGCTTCCTTTATCTCTTCCAGCCTGGCCGGATTGCACCATATTCTCTTAGGGGAGCATCCAAGGATGCTTCCTGCAAGTTTTTTTTGGACAGTGAGTCTCATTTTGCACCATTATTGATTGATTATAGCATATTTTCTTTTATCATTGTGTTTTATCTTTTATCTTAAATCAGATATCATTAACATCATTCTGTGTGGATCAGCTGCTCATCCATCTGTTTTTTATCCTGTATCTTCTTATCTTCTTCTGAAACAGCCTGCTCAATGCTTTCCTTCTCTTTTTTCTTCTTTTCTGCCTCTTTTTCCAGCTGTTTTTTCCTTTCTTTTTTCTCTTCCTGTTTTTTTGCTTTTTCTTCTTTTCCTCTTTTCATGCCATCTTCTATATTTTTTATATATTCTGCAGGATTTTTTTCATTCAAAACAGTGAATTTTTTCTCAACGGCTTTTTTTAATATTTCAATTCTTTTCCTCCTGCCGAGGCTTCCTGACATGACAATCACGAATGTGTCCGGAGTCAAAGTTTCCATGTCTTTCATGCAGTGTATGACTTTGACTCTCTTTCCGCTCCTGTGGAAATGCCTTATCTTTGCAGGTGAGCCGAATCCTACTGCAGGCAGCGGCCTATGGCCATTTATGCCCCTTCTTATCTTTGACTGGTGGCCCTTTGGCATTCTCCAGCTTTTTTTCAGGGAAGGAAGCTTATGCGAGTCCTGCCTTATGAAATTAGGCTTTCTTCTTTTTCTCTGCGCCCTGATCTCAATGAGTCTTTTTATATCCATGATGATCATTTCCCTGATTTTATTCCATTATCTTTTTGCCGTCTTTTTCTGTGATATATATTCCGTCCTGGAAAACTCTTATGTCCCTTCCTTTTATGGCTGTAAGTTTTTCTATTTCCGCAGCTGTCTGCCCTGCAAGCTCCTTATTGAAGCTTTCAACAGTGACATCCGATCCTTCCAGCTTGACAGTCACATCTTTTTTTATTTTCAAAATTCTCGGAATCTTCTCGCCGAGGAAATTCTTCACAACAAATTCATTGTTTGAATAGGAGACATTTATCGGGAAATGGCCTGAGCATATCTTCAATCTGTAAACATGGCAGTTTACGGCGCCCCTAAGCATGTTTTTCACATGGGCCTCAAAAGTGCCTATCATCCTTTTATCATTTTTTGTGGCATCTTTGGCTGAAAGGATCATCTTGTTTTCCTTCACTTCCATCATGATCCTTTTGCTGGGCATATCCCTCTTTAATTCGCCCTTCGGCCCCTTGATTACAATGGTCTTTCCGGCTATGCTTGCCTGGACTCCCGGGGGTATTTCCATTTCCGCTTTCAGCAGTTTTAATTTCATTGTATAGTTATTGACTTAAGGCCAAACAGCTTAATAGCAGTAGGCCAAGAGCTTTCCTCCAAGATTTTTTTCTTTTGATTTATTATGTATCATTATTCCTTTTGATGTGGACACGATAAGTATCCCAAAATCCTTTGCAGGGAGGAATCTTTTCTCAAATTTTTCATATTCGCCGACTGTTACAGGGAATCTTGGCTTTATCACGCCGCATCTGTTCACTTTGCCTATCAGGTTGACTAAAAGATAATTTCCCCTCTTGTCTGTGACTTCCCTGTATTCGCCGAGATACTGGTTCTCTTTCATTATATCAAACACCAGCTTTATCACTTTTGATGAGGGCTTGACTATGCATTCCTTCTTTCCTACTTTCTCTGCATTGAATATCAATGACAATGCGCTTGCCAATGGATCATTTAATGACATTTTTTTGCACCTTTGTTATTTTATCAGTTAATCATATTTTTTAAATCCTATGTGCGTCGCAACATCCCTGAAGCACTGCCTGCATAGATGCAGGCCGTATTTTGAGATATGCGAACCTATCCTCAGGCATCTCACGCATCTGTTCTGGGCCTCTCCGCATTTTCTTGGCTTAGGGGAGTTATGCTTCTGGTATTTGGCCATTTTTACAGGCTTTGCCCTCAGCTGCTGAAACGCTTTTCTGTAATCACTATAGCTCATCTTTCTTCACCGCTCATTCTTCTTCACCTATCTGAGTATTAAATTTTGACTGCATGAATTCCATCGCATCTTCTTTTGTTATCCTATGCCTTTTCAAAACACTGGACTTCCTTAATTTTCTTTTCTTGATTCTGAATCCGGGCCTTTCAAGAGTGACGCATACCTGCAGCCCCATGATCCCTATCTCCGGATCATATTTTACAGACGGGATGTCTATATATTCATGGATCCCGAAGGATATATTGCCTGTCTCATCAAAAAAGTTTTTGCCGAGTTTCTTTGATTTTGCATCAAGCAGCTTTTTCAGCAGCTCTTCTGCCTGCTTTTTCCTCAGGGTTATCTTGCATCCGATAGGCAGGCCCGGCCTCAGCCCCCATGCAGGTATCCTTTTTTGGGTAAATGTCTGCACAGGATTTATGCCTGTTATATTCTTCAGGAGCTTTATGCCTTTCTTCAGTACATCCGGATTTTTTCCTGCGCCTATATTCAAAGTGAGTTTTTCCACCCTTATGGCCCGCATCACATTATCTGCCCCATCCTTGTTCTTATCGGCAGCTTTGCTAACATTGACATTTGTGATGGCGTGAACATCTGCCTTCATTGCCGGCTTCAGCCCCATGTTTGCATTTTTTGCTGCTTCCATTTTTCTGCCTTTGTCTTATTTTTGTCTGCGATATGCATTAAATCCTTAAAACTCATTGTTTTTCATCTGCAAGCGTGATGATCGGCTTTTCTTTGCCCACCACAAAAACATATTCTTTCAGTGTATCGTGCTTTTTGCCCTGCTTTTCATCTGAAAGCCTGTAAGTTATCTTATTTCCGTCTGCATGCTCAACTGTGCCTGCGCAGCCTATATTTTTTCCGCCGATAAGGTAGATTGAGGCTCCTTTCTCAAGCTTCAGGTGATTTTTTATTTTCTGGTCAGGAAGGGACATGACCAATGTATCACCGGTCTTATAGCCTTCATCTTTTTTTACCAGCAGATTCCTTCCGTCTGAAAGATTCAGCTGGATCTTATCCTTTCCGAGTATTGTCTTGTTTCTTATCCTGCATAGTTTTGATGCAGTTTCCTCTTTTTTTACAGGCTGTGCATATAAATTTCCGTTTTTGTTCAGTAAAATCCTATAATACTCTTTTATCTCCTCAATATCAACAACATCCATGATGCCGACAGGAAATTTTCTTTCCTTTCTTCTTTTTCCGTCAACAAGTATGTTTTTTGTGCATAATACTGTTTTTCCCTCTCTTTCTGTTTTTGCGCATTTTATCAGTTCCCTCAGCAGTGTGCCTAAGGGAATGCACATATCCAGCCTGTGCCCGCCGGGGTTTGGCCTTGTGGTGAATGTGCGGTCTTTTCGCTCTATATGCCATGTGCTTGGCATCGCAATCTTCTTTAGGTGTTTTTTTACCATTTTTTTACCTGTTTTCTGTTTTGGTCATTATGTTTGATATCCTATCTGGCTGTCATATTATTTTTGCTTATTCTTTCTGCTGCTTTTTTCTTTCAAGCATTCCCGCCCTTCTCTTATCCGACAGATTCAGCTCAGTTATCATGAGATTGGATGGATGGACTGCCAGCGATCTTTTTGACCCTTCTTTTCGCGTCACTGCCATGCCAATAAGATAAATTTTTGAAGATTTAAGGTTAATCCTGTCAACCTTTGCTTCATATCCCTTATGTGAGCCTCTCATCAGCTTTACTTTGTCATCCTTTCTTAATGCAACAGCTCTTCTGCCGTATTTTTTTCTCAGTTCTTTTGAGAGATGGCATCCTAAAAATTTATGGAGTATATGAAGAGGAGCGTTATACCTGTATTTTCTCTGCTTTCTCGGAAGCTTGCTTGAGTTCCATGTCTTTATCCATTCTTTTTTCATGTTTATCCTTCAATTTGATCATACGATTATGCTTGCCAGTTTTGCAATGGGCGGCCACCTGTCGCATGCCTCTTTTGCAATCGGCCCCTTAAATATAGTTCCCTTTGGGTTTCCTTTCTCATCTTTTAATATCACAACTGAATTGTCTTCAAATTTTATTCTCATCCCGTCAGGCCTTCTGAATTCCTTTTTCTGCCTTACGATGACGGCATACATTGTCTTCTTTCTGACATCTGTCTTTCCTTTTTTTACTGCAACCTGGACAAGGTCTCCGACTCCTGCAGCAGGCCTTCTGCCCTTTACTGTCTTGTCATTTATCACTGAAAATATCTTTACAACTTTCGCTCCTGAATTGTCGCAGGTCTCCACATAAGACCCGACAGGAAGTGCTCTTGTGACAGTTGACTTATTTGCCTGCATTTTTATTCCTCATCTGTATTTTCTTTATGTTTGTCTTTCTTGGCAGTGTTCTTCTCTGCTGCTTTCTCAGCTTTGTGCTCCTTCTCAGCTTTCTGCTCTGCACCGAGATCTGCAGCAATCACTTTTACTTCTTTTCCCAATTTTTCTATGATTACAAAATGCTTTGTTTTGCTCAATGGCTTTGTCTCAGCAATCTTCACAATATCATTTTCCCCTGCGTTTATGCATTCTGGGTTATGGACATGGAGCTTTGTCCTTCTTTTTTCATATCTTTCAAATTTTGGAATATAATACATCCTTTCCCAGCCAACTGTCGCTGTTTTCTGCGCTCTGCCTGCCAGCACTTTGCCTGTGAATATCCTTCCCCTCAGCTTTATGCTTCCGTGGAAAGGGCAGTTTTTGTCGCTGCAGCTATGGCCGGGCAGATTGCCTACCTTTATTCCAATGTCATTTGCATTTTTTGCCATTTTTCTTACCCTGTTTCTCTTAGTTCCTTTCTTTTTTGCTGTTGTGTTGCTTTATTTTATTGTTTTTTCTTTTTGGTTATCTTATTTTTTTGTTGTATCCTTCCATATTTTTTTATTATTTCTTTTTGATCCGGTCTTCCGGCCGTCCGACCAAAAGCCTTCCTTTGATCCTGATGCCAAATTTTGGTATTTCCAATGCGATATTTCTCTTCATCAGCGTTTTTTTTCCTTTGCCTGCCTTTATTATGAATGTGCTCTGCGTTTCGTCAACTATTGTTCCATTCAGCCCAATATCATTTTTATTTGCGGAATCAACCACAATGACACTGAGGCCGATGAATTCTTTTTTGGCTGCGTTTTTCATTTGCTTATCTTATATCAATTGTTTCCTGCGGAAATCCTAGGTCCATCAGCACATGCTTTGCTTTCATCCTATGGTTTCCCTGCAGTTCGATCTGGCCGTTCTTGATTGTTCCTCCACATGCAAATTTATTCTTCAGCTTCTTCAGCAGATCCCTGCTGTCAAGGTCTTTCATGTCAATTCCGGCTATGATTGTGTACTGCTTGCCAAATTTTCTTTTTTCAACAATGACCGTTATTCTTTGGCTTTCCTTTGCTATTGATTCACAGACGCAAAGCTCTTTCGGCAGCCCGCAGGTTTGGCATATATCTCCCATTATTTTTTATCCTCCCTTTTGCTTTTTTGCTTTTTTTGCAGTTTTTGGCTTTCTGCCTTCGATCCTGAAATTTTTTCTTTTGGCCGGGCAGAAGATGCTATCATATTCTCAATTTCCCTCTGCCTTGTTATGAACAGTATTCTTGCAATATTTTTTCTTATGCTTTTTATCTGGGCAGGCTTTTTTGGGATTGTCCCTGTTGCGACCTGCGCATTCAGCTTGATAAGCTCTTTCTTCATGTCGTTCATCCTGCTGCCAAGCTCAGTTTCATTCAGTGCTTTCAGTCCGTTCATTGCCTTTGACATTTTGAAACCTTTTGTGATCTGAAATTATGCATATTCATTATGCCATTTCTTTATGCTTCTTCTTTATTCTCTGTACTCTCTGTTTTTTCTTTTGCTTCTTCAGGCTGCGCTTCTGTATGCTGCTGCATCGCTTCCTTCGGCTCTTCTTTATCATCTTTTAGGGCTTCTTTCTTTTTTGAAGGCCTTCTTCTTGGCTTTTTCTTTTCTGCAGCTTCTTCTTTATGCACTGCATTGCTGTTTTCAATGCTGCTATCCTCGGATTCTTTTATCTGCACATTGTCCGGAAGCACTGTTGTCGGAGGCATTATCTTTACCTGCACTCCGCATACACCTGATTTTAATCTTGCTGATGCATAGGCTTTATGCACTCCTGTCAATGCTATGTCTCCGCACTTTTTCAGATATCCTTTGTAAAATCTCCATGAAGTTGCCCTTGAGCTCGGGACTTTTCCCGCTATCACAATCTCAATTCCCCTTGCGCCGACATTCATTGTGTCCTGCAGCGCCTTATGCACTATTCCTTTGAATCTTGCGATGCCGAATCTTTCCAGAGACATCGCAATCTTTTCTGCGACAATCTGCGCATCCATATCGGGAATCTCAATCTCAGCAATCTCTATCTGCGGATTTTCCAAATTAAATTTTTTCTTTAATGTCTGTGTCAATTTTTTTATGTTCTGGCCTTTTTTTCCCACAATCAGGCCCGGTCTTGAAGTATAGATGAGTATCTTCTCGCCCAGAGGAGTTCTCTGGACTTTTGTATGGCTGTGCCCGCTGTTCCTGAGATTATCAGATATATACTCGCTTATCTGGTATTCCTTCAGTTTTTGGCTGACAATTTTTCGTTCAATCATTCTTTTGCCTTTTAGCTGGTTTTAATTTATTTTTTGGTTTTTTAGCTGGTTTTTAGTTTGATTTGTGGCATCTATGCCGGTTGTATGTTCATGTGCCGTGTGCTCATGTGCCGTATGTCCATGTTTCATGCTGTCTTTATTTATATGTCCTTTTGCTTCCTTCCCTGCAGGTTCTTTTTTCTTATCAGCCTTATCTTCTTTTGAAATTTCCTTATGCTCGCCAACGACAACTTCCACATGCGTATTCTTTGCTGCTCTTCCCCTGTGCCTTGAATGCTTCATTATCTTTGCGGCCTGCTGCGCGCTTATATGCAGAAGCGCAAGGTTTGATGTGTTGAGCCCTTTATGCTGGGCATTTATTTCTGCTGATTCAACTATCCTCAGTATAGCCTCGCATGCATTGACGCAAAATCTTCCTGATGCCATCCCGGCTTTATGGCCTGGCCCGTTTGTAAATCTTTTGAATGGGATCGGCCTTTTCATCTCAATCGCATCATTAAGCATTATTTTTGCCTTTTCAACCGGCTTTTTTCTTATGAAATTGCATATCTCAATGGCATGCTTCGTGGATATGGTTATATCTCTTCCTACTGCCTTTGCCATCTTTTCTGCATCATATCCCTGGAATGAATAATTGTATTTTGCCATGCTGATTTCCTTATTTCACAGACACGCTCGCGCTTGATCTTGTAGCTCCGATGCCCGGTGCGTTGTGTGAAACTTTCTTTCTTGTCATCACAAATTCCCCCAGATAATGGCCGAGCATTTCCGGAGTGACTTTTACAGGCATCCATTCTTTGCCGTTGTATAACACAATTGTTTTATCAAGCAATTCAGGAGTCAAAATAAGATCCCTGCTGTGGGTTTTCAAATTTCTCTTGTTCTTTTTTACTTTTTCAAGCAGCCTTTTCTGCGGATGGGTAAACCCTCTCTTGAGTGATCTCCTCTGCCTCGATGGAAGCAGCTGCATGAACTGCGTACTGTCCATATTCCTTATCTCTTCCAGTGTTTTTCCGCGGTATGTGAATTCTTTTTTTGCCATTTAAGCACCTGGTTGTGATGTGTATTATTTTGATTCTGTATTTTTGTTATTTGGTTGTTTTGATCGGATTATAAAGCATACTGAATTAAGCATGCTAAATCAAGCTTCTTGTGTTCTCCATCGTTTTTCCTGTTTTTCTTCCTGTCCTTCTCGGCCTGATCATACCTACTTTTCTTCCCGGCGGAGCGTTCTTTGGAGCAGGCCTTGCCTTTGATTTTCTTGATGTCCTCTTGTTTCCAAACGGATGGTCAACTGCGTTCATTGCGCATCCTGACATGACAGGCCATAATTTATTCTTTGCTTTCTTTTTATAGAAGCTCCTTCCTGCTTTCAGAAGCGGCTTCTCAAGCCTTCCGCCGCCTGCGATTATCCCTATTGTTGCCCTGCAGTTCGGATGGAACTCCTTGTTCTTTCTTGAAGGCAGCTTCACAATTATCTTATCTCCTAATTTTGAAATGATCTTCGCGAATGTTCCTGATGCTCTTGCAAATTTTCCTCCGTCTCCCGGTATTCCCTCTATATTATAGATAAGGGTTCCCTCGGGAAGATTGACCAGCCTTGTCACATTTCCGGACTCAAGCTCTGCATTGTTTCCGTGGGTTATTGTATCACCGACCCTCATGCCCTCGCTTGCAGCCATCAGATTTGTGTCTCCATCCTCATATTTTATAAGAGCCAATGGGCTTGAATGTCCCTGGCAGTGTATTAAATCAACAACATTTCCATGGACAGTGCCTTCTTTCCACGGCCTGTGCTTAAGCCTGCCGGCATATCTGAATGATGGTGCCCTGTATGTCGGGCCTCCTCTTCCTCTTGCCTGCGAAATAAGATTTTTTCCCATGGTTATCCTGTAATCATTATTTTTTTATTGCCTGTTTTTTATTGTTAGTTAATTTGATCATTCTGCATAATCATTAAATCATCCCAAGCTGTGTTGCGATATCAATCGCCGGAGTCTCACTGCTGAATTTGATATATGCTTTCTTTACGCCTTTTGGGCTTACGAACATATTTACCTTAGTCACTTTAGTTTTGAAAAGAGTTTCAATCGCTTTCTTCACTTCTTTCTTATCCGCCCTTCTGTCAACTACAAAAACCAGCTTGTTTTCCGACTCCATCAGCCTTATTGCCTTTTCTGTTGACAAGGGATATTTTACGATTTCGTCTTCTCTCATTGTGTTTTACCTGCTGCCAATGCGCCTGCCTTTTTTGGGATAGGCTGCTTAAATTTTGCTTCCTGTGATTTTGCCTGCTGCCTTGATTTTTCATCTTTTGGCTTTTCTGCCTTTTGCGCCGGCCTTGCTTCTTTGGCCTCTTTTTTCTTTTCTTCATCCTTATTATTCTGCTGAATCTGCTTATTATGATAATCATGCGCAAATAAATTTTCAGATGTGAGCCTGTCAACAGCTGATTCTGTAAATAATGTCAGTCTTCCGATGTTTGCGCCCGGCGCAAGAAGCTCCGCATTTAATCTGTGGACTTCAACAACTTCAATTCCAGGGATATTTGATGCTGCGCTTATCAGCGGGCATTCACCTGCCACAACGATCAGCGGGCCTTTTTTTGTCAGATATCTTCTTCCTCTCATCTTTCCTCTGCCAGGCCTTATTTTTCTCTCAGAGACTCTTTCA
>Ga0208375_1001751_pt1 | contig 22855 bp, 19 predicted proteins | sample RifOxyD1_FD_184038 | JGI IMG/M metagenome (GOLD analysis project Ga0208375, IMG submission 184038) | Soil microbial communities from Rifle, Colorado - Rifle Oxygen_injection D1 (SPAdes) | ecosystem: Environmental > Terrestrial > Deep subsurface > Rock core/Sediment | place: Rifle, Colorado...
ACGTTAATATACTTGAAGTGGCCATTATGAAAGAATTAATGGAGAATTGCAAAATTGATTAAGCGGAGGTCATTAAGTGAACCAAGTAAAAAAAATATCAACAGTTGACGGCATTAAAGAAATTAATAAAGTGACATGGATCGGCGTGGTTGTTAATGTGTTTCTTTCTGCAGTTAAATTTGTAGTGGGATATATCGGAGGAAGCCAGGCGGTTATTGCCGATGCAGTCCATAGTCTTTCAGATTTGGCAACCGATTTTGCTGTCATTGTTGGGGTGAAGTTTTGGAGTGCTCCTCCTGACGAAGATCATCATTACGGACATTATCGAATTGAAGCCTTAATTACGGCATTGATTGGAATTATTTTAGGATTTGTAGCGATAGGAATTGGTTACAAGGCAATTATCACTATAAAAGAACAGGATTTAGGTACAACAACTTGGATTGCAGTCGTGGGGCCAGTGTTATCTATTTTTATCAAAGAAATTCTTTATCATTGGACAGTTATAGTTGGAAAAAAAGTTCGTTCAAAATCGGTGATCGCCAACGCCTGGCACCATCGCTCAGACGCCATCAGTTCAATCCCGGCTTTATTTGCAGTTATAGTTTCTACGATAAACCCTGCTTGGGGGTTTGTTGATCATATCGGGGCTATTATTGTTTCAGTTTTTATTTTCAAAGTTTCTTGGGATATTACTACTCCGGCCCTTTTGGAGTTAACTGATCAAGGGGCTTCAAAAAACGATCATATGCTTATTAAGCAAATTGCTTTAGAGGTTGAGGGGGTTAAAGATGTTCATAAGATCAGAACTAGAAAAATTGGGCAAAACATATTTGTTGATCTTCATGTCTTAGTCAGTCCAGAAATTACCGTTAGGGATGGTCATGCAATTTCCGAAAATGTAAAACATGAATTGCTAAAAAAAGGACCGGATATTCTAGATGCCGTCATTCACTTGGAGCCTGCGGAATAAACGAATTTATCAACTGATAATTAAACTAACCTAATGTTCGGAATTAATTTTGGAGAGGTAATGACCGGAAAATAGTCTTGTAAAGACATATTTTAATATAAATATTATGGTGATTAAACTATTAAAAAAGTATTAAGCGTGACTGTTGACATTGCTGTTTGACAGTCGTACTTTTAAATAGATCAAAATTTTAAATAGGTGAGGAAAAATCAATGAATTTGAAATTATTTGGCTTGGTATATTTTTTGATAAGTAGTTCAGTTTTTGCGGAAGAAGTAGTAGCACCAAAAGCTCGTGGAGTTGATGACTTCATTGCTTATTTTATTGCTATGGGAATGGCAGCAGCAGCAGCCACACTTGCTCAATCTAAAGTTATAAGTACGGCGCTTGAAGGAATTGCCAGAAATCCTAGTACCAGTGACAAACTTTTTACACCTATGATTTTAGGTCTGGCACTTATTGAGTCCCTAGTTATATTTACTTTTGTTTCTGTATTTATGGTGAAATAAAACCGTCTATTTTTTTAAACGAATAAAAAAATCTCCTAACTTTCTAGACTTGTTTCTAGAATTACTCTCAGTGGTCTTGCGGTTAGGGATATAGATTTTTCCGATTGCTTGATTTCTATCTTGTAAGATATTTAAATGAACCTCAATATTTTTGATATGGTTTTTTAAGACATAGAAATCATTCATAGGGCCTTGGGTGACTTGGTAAACTTTAAAATTTTCTTCAAGATAAAGAAGATAATTTGCAGAAGGAGCCGACTCAATGCCTTCCATATGAATCATTACTTGAGTTTCTGGGTCTTGGCGACTTTTTTGAGGAAAGGTTAGTTGGAAGAAAAAAGTACTTTCCTTACTAAAGGCGTCTTTAAAGGTACCTACAAAATCACCTTTGAGTAGAAGTAGTTTGTTATGATTAACTACTGTGGAATTATGGCTATTGATTCTAAAATGTTTGTTCCAAAAAACGCTTAGTGGTTTAGAGAGAGGGGCGTCTTGCGTTTTATTGGTGATTTTGCTTTCGCTGGCGTTGCTAGAAGGTAGGATTAAGTCAGCCGATGAAGAGTCTATATCAGCCACGGGTTTTGTTACATCTTGTGAGATTTCTTGATTATCCCATTCCTTACTTAATTCTTCACTTCTTTGTTGATCATTTTTATAGGCCCATTCTTGCTGTAAATTAGAAAGTCTGATTCCTTGAATAATTAAAAAAGTTTGAAAGGCCTTTGCCATCAGTTCATCTGCTTTGAGGTATTTTTCTTTTAAGGTTTTTAAATTAAGATATTCATTCAAATCATCATTGATCAGTTCCTGGGCCGGTTCGATGATACTTTCTTTTTCGTTAAGACAGCTCATATGAGCCTCTTTGCAATGATTGATGATTTCATAAAGATTGGCATGACTGTTTCTTTGATACCAAAAGATGCCAATTGATAGAGCCGGAATTATAAGCAATATGATGAGCGCAATTTTTTTCATATTATTTTTTATGATCTTTTAATAATTTCGTTGAATTCTAAAATCATTTCATCAATTTTATCTACCTTATTAAACACGCTACCCCAGTAATTATCATGATCGAACCACTGATTGTTAAGTTCACTCAACTGCCGTTGTTGTTGTTCGATCCAGGTAAAATATTTTAAATTATGAATTCTCTTTTTATCATAATGATCAAGCTCCAGCATGTTATCAATGCCTTGTTGGCGGATCATCTCTACATCCATGTGAGCATTTTTCTCCTGGTAGGAGCCTCTTTCATTAGTTAACTCTTTTAATCTTGATCCATATAAATCCAGTGAGTCGGTGAAAACCGTCACCAGATAATCATTTTCATTCATTTCGTAATATTTTGCCATTTTGATAGTGGCCAGTAGGTTTCCGATTGATGATATGCCCAGCGAATTCAAGGTCTCCACCAACTTTTTAGGAACGCCATTTTCAATTAATTGTTTGCGACCTTTTTCTTCATTAAATAGTCGAAGTGCTCGAACCGTTGCCTCATCGTCAACGGCAATAACCATGTCGGTGTTTTTCATATCATGAATCCAAGGAATATGTTTATCTCCTATTCCTTCGATACGGTGTCCGCCAAAACCGTTATTAAGCAGAGTGGGGCATTGTAAAGCTTCAGCCGCCGCCAGTTTCATTTGCGGATATTTGGTTTTCAAATAATAGCCATAGGCCATAGTTCCGGCAGATCCAGAGCTGGAAACTGCTCCTCTTAAAGTATTTCCTGGTTTCATTTCTGCTTTGAGAGCATCTTCCAAAGCTGATCCTGTTACGTGATAGTGCCAAAGCGGGTTACCAAATTCTTCAAACTGGTTAAAAATTTGTATATTTTTTCTGGTTTTTCGAAGCTCCCAGCATTTGTCAAAGATTTCTTTTACGTTACTTTCGCAGCCAGGAGTTGCGATAACTTCACCGGCAATTTTGGACAACCACTCAAATCGCTCCTTGCTCATTTCTTGGGGTAAAATGGCAATGGATTGACAACCAAGTAAAGCGGAGACGTATGCTCCTCCTCTGCAATAATTACCCGTGGAAGGCCACACTGCTTTTTCATTTTCCGGATCAAATTGACCAGTGACCAGCCTGGGGGCCAAACAGCCGTAAGTAGCCCCCACTTTATGTGCGCCGGTGGGAAACCACCTGCCAACCAATGCTATGATGTTTGCTTTAATACCTGTTAATGCTGGAGGAAGAACCAGATAATTAGTATTGCCATATCCTCCCCCTTTTTCTTTTTGTTCATTTTTCCAAGTGATGCGGTATAAATTTTTGGGGTGAATATCCCAAAGACCGATATTTTTTAATTCAGCTTGAATTTTTTTATCGATGGTTTCTGGATTTTTCATTTCTTTAAAAGTGGGAAGGGTTACGCCTAAAGATTTTAATCGCTTGGCATTTTGGTCACGTTTAGATTTGTTAATAGTTAGATCAATCATTTTAACTCCGCTATATTTTTTATTAATTTTTGAGGTTTAGTGATTTTCTTGGTAGCTGAAAGAGTATCTTTTAGTCCGTTGCCAGTGGCAAGGAGAACTATTCTTTCATTTTTTGAAAGTGAGTCTTTTACTTTGAGTAACCCCGCTAAACTAGCAGCTCCGGCTGGCTCAATAAAGAGTCCAGTTTTATCCGATAATATTTTTTGGGCACAAAGAATTTCATCGTCAGAGACGATAACGGTTTTACCATTATATTTTTTTAGATATTTATAAGCAAGAAAGCCATTTCTTGGCGCATCTACCGAGATGGAATCAGCGATGGTGGTTGAATTTTGATAATCAAAAACACCGTTATTTAATAATGCCCGATGAATGGCACAACTAAATTTAGCTTGAACAGCATAGATGGTTGGAATTTTATTGATGATCCCGAGACTTAGTAGATCGGCAAATCCCTTATAGACTCCTGCTAAAATTACACCATCACCGGTTGGTACAAAAACATGATCGGGTTCTTGGCCTAAATCACGCACGAGTTCTAATGACACGGTTTTTTTTCCTTCGATGGTCATCGGATTATAAGCAGTATTCCGATTCATTCCACCAAATCGTTTACTGTAGTCCATAGAGAGGTCATAAGCTAAATCGTAATTACCGTCAGCCATGATGACATTTGCCCCATACTGAAGCGATTGAACGAGTTTTCCCTCAGGAACATTCTTGGGTAAAAAAATGGTAATCTTTTGATTGGCATAAGCTCCAATGCCTGCCATCGAAGAACCAGCGTTTCCGGTAGAAGCTAGTACAATTTCATTAATGTGGTGGCACTTTGCGAAAGCACTTACCAGATAAGAAGCACGATCTTTAAAAGATCCAGTGGGATTGGTGCTGTCATTTTTTATAAAAAGATTAGTTAGGCTTAAGTCATTTATTAGCCTTTCTGGTCTTATTAGCGGTGTGTTACCGACAGGAAGGGTGGGGAAATATTGTTTTTCTAGAGGTAAAAAAGAAAAAATATCGTCTAGATTGCTTCGATGGTTAGAATTGATAACTTCTAAAACACCCAGTAACGGAGAATTTTTCTTGGTTTTAGGGCCACAACTATCACAAAGCATGACGTCTGGTTTGATATCAAAGGTCTTATTGCAATCTGTGCAACGATAATGAAACATGAGTTTCTCACAAATAAAATTAGATATAGACAAAACTCTATCAAGGAGTTTTCTGTTAAGCAATATGTAATTGGTATGAGTCTTTCATTGCGAAGTGGTGGCAGATGTGGGAAAATTTTTTTCTTAAGATCTGCTAATTATCCAACTGAAAAAGAGGAGCTTTAAATGAGTAATTTAAACAGTTTGATTGACGGACTAAAAAATTTAAAAAATGAATTATATGAAAAAGATTTTTTACTTACTTGGGAAAAGTCTTTAGATGATTTAAAAATTGTTTTAGGAGTTGCTGAAACATTAAAAGGTTTAAGAGATAATAATATTTCTACCAGAATTTTTGAGTCAGGGATTGGAGTTAGTCAATTTAGAGATAACTCAACCCGTACCCGTTTTTCTTTTTCTAAAGCCTGTGATTTGCTAGGCCTTTATGTCCAAGATCTAGATGAAGGTAAATCACAGGTAGCTCACGGAGAAACCGTCAGAGAAACATCTAACATGATTTCATTTTTAGCGGAAGTTATCGGCATTCGGGATGATATGTATATTGGTGCCGGAAATACTTATATGAGAGAAGTCGCTAAGAGTTTACAAGAAGGGCATAAGGAAGGGGTTTTACCCGAGAGAACAACCGTGGTAAATCTTCAGTGTGATATTGATCATCCTACTCAATCTATGAGTGATCTTTTACATCTGAAAAATTATTTTGGTAGTTTAGAAAACCTAAAAGGCAAAAAAATTGCCATGACTTGGGCCTATTCTCCAAGCTACGGAAAACCACTGTCTGTGCCTCAAGGAATTATTGGACTTATGACTAGATTTGGCATGGATGTAACTCTGGCACACCCCAAAGAATATAAACTTCTACCTGAATGTATGGAAGTTGCCAAAAAAAATGCCATATCAAGTGGTGGTAAATTTACTTACACTGAATCTATGGAAGATGCATTTAAGAACGCAGATATTGTTTATCCAAAAAGCTGGGCGTCCTTTGAAGTTATGGAGAAAAGAACTGATCTACTTAAGAAAAATGATAATGATGGCTTAAAAAAATTGGAAAAAGAGTGTTTGGCTCAAAATGCAAATTATAAAAACTGGGAATGTGATGAACAGAAGATGAAGCTTTCTAAAAATGGCAAAGCCCTCTATATGCATTGTCTCCCTGCAGATATCACCGACGTATCATGCAAAGCTGGTGAAGTTAGTAAATCGGTTTTTGAAAAATACCGAGTGGAGACCTACAAAGAAGCAGGATTTAAACCCTATATCATTGCCGCCATGATTTTAACTTCCAGAATTAAAGACCCAGTTAAAGTATTAACCATGCTTAAAGAGCGCAACGTAAAAAGAATATTAGGATAGGTGATATATGATTGATTACAAAAAAGTAATGGAACTTTCCAAAAAATACGAACCAGATATGGTTAAATTTCTTCGCGACATGATTAGAATTCCCTCGGAAAGTGCCAAAGAGAGAGAAGTCATTCAAAGAATAAAAAAAGAAATGGAAAAAGTGGGCTTTGATGAAATCCGCATCGACCCCATGGGAAATATCTTGGGGCGAGTCGGTAGCGGAAAAAAAGTTATCGCCATGGACGCCCATATTGATACGGTTGGGGTTGGTGACCAGAACGCATGGAAATGGGACCCTTACGAGGGGAAATTAGAAAATGGAATTATTTATGGACGAGGAGCTAGCGATCAAGAAGCTGGGATGGCTTCAATGGTATATGCTGCTAAAATAATCAAAGACTTAAAACTTGAGAATGATTATACCTTATGGATTACTGGAACTGTTCAAGAAGAAGATTGTGACGGACTTTGCTGGCAGTATATTTTAAAGGAAAAAATAATTGATAGACCTGAAGTGGTAGTGATCACCGAACCCACCAATCTCAATATTTATAGGGGACACCGAGGAAGAATGGAAATTGGAGTTACTACTAACGGAGTTTCTTGTCATGGCTCTGCTCCTGAGCGAGGCAAAAATGCAGTTTATATGATGGCCAAAGTTGTGAATGAAATTGAAAAGTTGAATGAGCGATTAAAGCATGATGAGTTTTTGGGTAAGGGGTCAGTTACCGTAAGTTATATTGAATGCAATACTCCATCTCTTTGTGCCGTACCTGATCGGGCCTATATTCATTTGGATAGAAGGCTCACTCAAGGTGAAACCAGAGAGAGTGCGGTAGCCGAAGTAAAAGATGCAATTAAGAAAGCACAGATAGAAGCAACTGTCGAAGTTTTAAAATACAATACGCCAAGCTATACAGGGCTGGTGTATGAAATTGATAAATATTATCCAACCTGGGTGTTACCTGAGAATCATGTGGTCTGCAAAGCTGCAGTTAAAAATTATAAAGATGTGCTTGGGATTATACCCAAAGTTGATAAATGGACTTTTTCAACTAACGGTGTGGCAACTATGGGTACAATGGGTGTTCCAACGATTGGTTTCGGTCCAGCTCATGAGATTCATGCTCACGCAATATCTGATCAAGTTCCAGTTGAACATTTAGTCAAAGCATGTGCTTGGTATGCAACCTTTCCAAGTGTGTATGTTAATATGTAATAATTGGGAGCGGGCATGGATTTTATTTTAAATGGTGCAAAGAAAAACTATAAGGATAACCCGGAAATAAATTTGCTTGAATATCTGCGAAATATTGAGGGAATAAAGTCCCACAAAAATGGATGTTCGGGACAAGGGGTTTGTGGGGCATGTAGTGTTCATGTTAATGGCAAAGTAGTTTTAAGTTGTAAAACCAAAATGAAATCTTTGGCAGGTAAAGTGGTAGTGACGTTGGAAGGGTTAAGCGAGGAAATAAGAGAAGTCTTCGCTAAAGCGTTTGTTGAAAAAGGTGGAGTCCAATGTGGTTTTTGTACGCCCGGGATTGTTATGAGTGCCAGCCAACTGCTGATGGAAAATTTAAATCCTACGGTTGATGATATAAAAAAGGCCATACATAAAAATATTTGCCGCTGCACTGGATATAAAAAAATTATTGAATCTATACAATATGCTGCAACGATAATCAGAGACAAAGAAAATAGGGAAATGCTCGATTCCAACGGAAAAGTGGGACAAAGGGTACCCAAATATGATTCCTCTCGAGTGGTACTTGGGCAAAGAGACTTTGTTTGTGATCTGGATAGAGTTGGAATGCATTTTGGTGTGCTTAAATTTTCAGATTATCCACGGGCAAAGATTTTACGTATTGATATTAGCGAAGCCTTAAATGTTAAAGGTGTAAAAGCCGTCTATACAGCAAGGGATATTCCTGGAGAACGGTTTACAGGTCTGATTCGAAAAGACTGGCCAGTAATGATTATGGAGGGCGAGGAAACCAGATATATTGGAGATGTTCTCGCGAGTGTCGTTGCGATTAATGAAAAAACTGCCAGAAAAGCGGTCGGCAAAATAAAGGTTGATTATGATGTTAAAGTTCCTTTGACCACCGTGGATGCTGCTTTAAAAAAAGATGCCTACAATATTCACCCTCAAGGTAATATTTTATCAAAGACCAAATTAGTAATTGGGGATGCCAAAAGCGCTTATGATAATTCCAAATACAAAGCCTATGGGACATTTTATACCCAGCGAATCGAGCATGCTTTTTTGGAAACCGAATGTTGTTTAGCTGTACCAAATCTCGAGAGCTCCACTTTGATGGTATATTCTCAAGGGCAAGGTGCTTATGAGGATAGGACTGGAATTGCAAATATACTGGGTGTTAATGAAAATCTCGTGCAAGTTATCCAAGTGCAAAATGGTGGAGGATTTGGAGGAAAGGAAGATTTGTCTGTGCAAGGGCATGCGGCATTATGTGCTTATCTTGCTAAAGTTCCAGTTAAAATCGAATTAACCCGTGACGAATCTATGAAGATGCATCCCAAGCGTCACCCCATGAGGCTTAAGTATTGGCTTTCTGCAAATGAAGATGGGAAGTTCACATCTTTGATGGCCAAAATTGATGGTGATACAGGAGCATATGCATCGGTTGGTATGAAGGTGCTTGAAAGAGCAGCAGGTCACAGTGCAGGAGCATACATTGTCCCTAATGTTCATGTGATAGCTAAAAGCGTCTATACTAATAATGTACCTTGCGGGGCCATGAGAGGATTCGGAGTTAATCAAGCTGCGTTTGCCATGGAAGGACTTATTGATGATATTTGTGAACAGGGCGGATTTGATCGTTGGCAAATTAGGTATGATAATGCCATTCGAGAGGGAGAAAGTTTGGTAACTGGGCAATTGATGAGAGAAGGTGATGGGGTAGGATTACGACAAACCCTACTGGCAGTTAAAGATGTTTTCCGTAAAGCTAAATATGCAGGTATAGCCTGTGGAATTAAAAATACGGGTATTGGGAACGGGATGAGCGATTCTACCAAATGTAAGATTGTCGTTAAGAAAAAGGATTGGTTTCAAATTTATCATGGATGGTCAGAAATGGGCCAAGGTGTGCATACCATGGCAGTGCAAACTATTTGTCAAGAATTAGGTATCGATCCCAAATGGGTAGAGGTGATCGTTGACACCAAAAGCGAAACTGTATGTGGCATGACGACTTCTTCTAGAGGAACTTCGCTGGTGGGTCTCGCTATTATTGATGCCTGCAAAAAAATTAAAGTTGATTTGGAAAGATCGGATATGGATCACGTGATTGGTAATGAGTATTTGGGGGAGTGGATTTGTGATTGGACTAGTGAGATTGGAAAAGAAAAAGTTGGTGTTGGGCATCTTACTCACTATTCATATGGCTATGCTACTCAAGTGGTAACCCTAGATGATTTGGGGAAAATAAATAAAATCTATGCTGCACATGATGCTGGAAAAATTATGAATCCAACTTTATTTGAAGGTCAAATTGAGGGAGCTTTGCATATGGGGCTCGGATATGCACTTAGTGAAAATTTTGTAATGAAAGATGGATATCCGGTTCATACTAATTTAGGAAAGCTTGGAATATTACGGGCCAAAGACATGCCAGAGGTGGAAGTGATTGGAGTTGAGGCCCCAGACCGACATGGTCCCTATGGGGCCAAAGGGGTTGGTGAAATCGGTTTAGTTCCCACCGCTGCGGCGGTAGCGAATGCACTTTATACATACGATAAAAAAAGAAGGTATTCACTTCCTATAGGAATAAATAAATGAGTTTACTTTTAATTAAAAATGCCACCATTGTGACACTTGGTAAAAATAATAAGGTTTTATATAATCATGATCTTTTAATAGAAAATGATTTAATCAAAGATATTTATCCAAGCGGTAGTAAGCAGGATTTGTTTTCGGCTAAAATCATTGATGCTGAAAATAAAATAGTGATGCCTGGATTTATTAATGTGCATACCCATTTTTATAGTTCGTTTGCCAGAGGTTTGTCCAAGGTAAATCCTTCGAAGGATTTTAATGAAATTTTAAAGAATTTGTGGTGGAAGCTGGATAAAACACTAACGTTGGAAGATACCAGGCTTAGTGCAATGACTTCTATTATTGACGGTATAAAAAAAGGTACTACCACGGTCATTGATCATCATGCTTCTGCGATGAATTTGACGGGATCTTTGGAGGAGATAAAAAAGTCTTGTACAGAACTTGGGATAAGAGCATCTTTATGTTATGAAATTTCCGATCGCGATGGAGAACATATTGCCAAGCTTGGACTTGAGGAAAATAAAAGATTTTTTGAATCGCTTGATCCCAATGATAAGATGATTAAAGGATTAATAGGTTTGCACGCTTCATTTACGCTCAGTGATCAAACGTTAGAGAAAGCTGGGGAGCTTTCTCGTGATTTGGGGATTGGTTGCCATATTCATACGGCGGAAGCTAAGAGTGATCAAGCACATGCTCAAAATACTTACCATATGAGTGTGGTCGAGCGACTTGAAAAATTTAATATTTTAGGAAGTAAGACTATTTGTGCGCATTGCACTCATATTAGTGATAAAGAAATTAAAATATTAGAAGACACTGATACAGCAGTAGCGGTTAACCACCAGTCTAATATGAATAATGCGGTTGGGGTAAGCAACATTAAAAAAATGATGGACAATAATATTTTGGTTGGTCTTGGTACTGATGCAATGACGGTTAATATGCTAGAGGAGCTTCGGTCTTCTATTTGGATACAAAGATTATGGAATGATAATCCTACTGCTGGTTTTATGGAATGCACCAAAGCCCTGGTTTATAATAATGCTCAAATTGCCAATCGGTATTTTGAAAATATCGGTGAGATAAAAAAGGGTTGTCAGGCAGATGTAATAATTTTAGATTATAGTTCTCCTACTCATTGTAACAAAGATAGCTTTTTAGGACATCTGGTCTTTGGTTTATGTAATGCATTGGTCGAAACCACTATTGTTGCTGGCAAAATCTTGATGGAAAATAGAAAGATTCTTTTAGCTGATGAAAAAGCTATTTTTAATGAAGCTCAAATTGTTTCTAAAAAATTATGGGATAGGTTTTGAGGTCAGTCCCTATGAAATTATCAGTTGCTACTAATTTTGATCCACAGTTGATTGATGGGATTAAAGATTATCCCGTTGCAAATATCTATGGCAAATTACCTATAGATTTTTTTGGTGGTGGTAGATCAACTTATATGCTCGGACAGGTTTCCAAACGTAAATTGGTTGAACATGTGGCCTATGCCAAAAAAAATAATATTGGTTTTAATTATCTCCTTAATGCATCATGCTTATCCAATATGGAGACCTCCCGCAAGGGACAAAAGGAATTACGAAAAATATTGGATTGGCTTTGCGATGTTGGAGTGGCTTCGGTAACCATAAGCAATCCGTTATTGCTTAGAATTATAAAACACAATTATCCTATGTTAAAAGTTAGGGTATCTGTTTTTGCCGGTGTTGATCACTTACAAAAAGCAAAATTTTGGGAAGATATTGGTGCCGATACTATTTGTTTGGATTCACTATCAGTCAATCGTGATTTGGATGCTCTTAAAAGTTTATCAAAATCTATTCATTGTAATCTAGAATTACTTGCCAATGGAAACTGTATGGCATCATGCTCAATGGCTCCAACCCATATGAACTTACTTTCCCATAGTTCACAAAAAAATGATTTAAATAACAGGTTTGTTGTTGATCACTGTGTCCTAGAGTGTGCTAAGAGGAAGTTGCAAAATCCAGTTAATCTCTTACGATCAGATTGGATTAGACCAGAGGATATCCAACTTTATGAAAACTTGGGATATCATAATTTTAAACTGGTAGAAAGAAACCTGCCGACTTCAATAATGATAAAGAGGGTCAAGGCATATAGCGAAAGAAAATACGCTGGAAATTTAATTGATTTAGTGCAACCATACGGGCATCTAGCAAGTAAAGATGATCCTCAGTACAATGCCCATTCTAGCTTTTTACCACTTAGATATTTTCTAAGGCCTTTAAAAATCAACTTGAACCGTTTATTAACTATAAAAAAACTAACTGAAAAACGTGGAATGCTTTGCCAAATTAAAGAGGATCAACCACCAATCTATATTGATAATCAAGGATTGGATGGTTTTTTAGAAAATGTATGGCGAAGGAAATGCCGTTACAACGATTGTGCAAAGTGTGGATATTGCGAAAGTGTTATGCAAAAGGTAGTGTCTATCAAACCAGAGTTTCAAAACGATTGTTTGAAATTACATAAACAAATAGATGATGATTTAGAACAAGGTTCACTTTGGTTATGATCAATAATTCTTAAGTGATTTAAAAATCCAATGAGGAGATTCTTATGTATGGTAATAAAAATACTCTTTTAGCACTTGAAAATAAACTTCCCAAATATCATTACTCAAACGATGAAGTTGTAGAGCAAGTCAAAAAATGGTTGTCTGCTAAAGAAGAAGATTTTGTAAAAAAAGCTGTAAGAATCTTTAAAGGATCAGGAATTATCAAAAGGCATAGTATAGCTCCTATCGAAGTGCTGTTTGCTAAGAGAACCCTAAAGGAAAGTAATGAACTTTATATGAAAGAGGCAATTAGCCTTGGGGAATTGGCCTTGATTGGAGCGCTTGAAAAAGCTTGTTTGCAACCTAAAGATATAGATATTATTATTACAACTTCATGTACAGGATTTATGATCCCATCTTTTGATGCTTATATCGTTAACAAGCTTGATATGAAACCAGATATAAAAAGAATCCCTATTACAGAGATTGGTTGTGCCGCTGGCGTTTCGGCATGGATAATTGCCCACGATTTTATTAAGGCTTATCCAGAAAGCAAAGTGGCTATAATTTCGCTTGAGTTTCCAAGCAATACTATTCAAGTAGATAATTTTTCGTGGGACAATATTGTTTCGACGGCCATATTTGCCGATGGGGTTTCATGCTCTATATGGGGAAATAGTGATAAACCAGGACTCAAAGTAGTAGATACTCAAATGTACCATGTTAAAAATACGACAGGTGTTATTGGATATGATTTACACGATGGTGGATTTGTCATGAGACTGCAAAAAGAAGTAACCAATGTGATCGCTGAAAATTTTAAAGAAATTATCATTCCTTTTTTAAAGAAAAATAATCTTCAAATTACCGATATTGATAAATATTTGGTTCATCCAGGTGGAATAAAGATTATTGATATGATTGAACTTCTTATGCATGAAATTAATAAAGATGTCAGTGAGTCTCGGGAGATAATGCAACAATATGGAAATTTATCAAGTGCTACGATAGGTTTTATTTTGGAAAACTATTTGCAAACAAAAACAAGTGTAAATGATAACGTTTTAGCTTTAGGATTTGGTCCTGGGTTTATGGCACATTCAATCTTGTTAAAGGAAATAAGATGAACATTGCAGACGAAAATAAAAAAAAACTTATAAAAAAAACCGGTCTGGATAAATATTATAAAGCTTCCAGTTGGGCCGATTATAATAAGCAAATGTTTGATAAATTGGCACCTAAATATGATGCCGGAAATGTTTTACATAGCTTTGGCACCAAATGGATGTACGATAGGAAGGCCATGGAAAACATTCCTTTTCCTCCACAACCAATCATTCTTGATCTGTGCACCGGAAGTGGTGATATTGCTATTTACCTGGCGGAAAAATATCCCGATAGCAAAGTGGTGGCGCTAGATGTATCGAAAGAAATGATCAAGCGGGCTCAAAAAAAAGCAACTCATCTTAAAAATATTGAATTTGTTGAAGGAGATGCTTTAGCTTTACCATTTAAAAATGAGACGTTTGATGTAGTGATTATTAGTTATGGTCTAAGAAATTTAACTAATATTGAGAAAGGAATAAAGGAGATGGTCAGAGTCACAAAAAGAAATGGATTTGTCAGCAGCATTGACCAGGGAAAACCACATAATTTATTATTTAAATTTATCTATAAAGTGTATTTTTATAATATTGCCCCACTTATTGGTAAAATTATTTTTCATATGGGAGAATATAACACTTTCCGATATCTTCCTGAGTCTAATAAATATTTTCCTCATCCGAAGGATTTAGTGTTACTATTTAGTAAACATGAACTGAAGAATGTTCAAAATTTTGATTTTTTTGTTGGAGCAATTGCCCAGCAGGTTGGTCAGAAGATTTAGGAGGGTAATTGTGAAAAAGTTACTAACATTTTTTTACACTTTAAGCATGTTGTCTACCATCGCTTACGGAAGAGAGATAACCAAAAGCTATAAATTTGGAAGTTATGAGGATGCTAAAAAATCAAGTGAGTTTATTAAGTTTGATATGGATAGTACTAAACTGGGGATTATCACTACTTCGTTTAGTGGCTTTGTAAAAGACTTTGCTATTTCCGTAAACAAAGAAAGAAGTGTTTTAAAAGATCTTAAAGTGATATTTGAAGTTAAAAATATGGATACAGATATAGACGCCCGTAACGAAAAAATGTGGAATCTATGTTTGGATCATAAGAATTACTCAAATATTATTGTATATTTTAAAAGCGAGATACCAAGAGAGAACACCGATTTTGTGTCAATCCCAGCGACAATCAAAGTCCGGGGCGTGGAAAAAGAATTCTTAGTGAACATAAAGACTCAAAAAGAAAACAATAAGGTAATTCTTCAAGGGAATGCTCAGGTGAAATTATCCGAGCTAAACATCCCTGATCCTTCTATATTTGTAGCAAGTGTAAGTGATTTAGTTAAAATTAGTTTCTATTTTTCTGAGTAAAATTTTGTGAAATTCTGGTTTATTTCTCTAATAGCAGCAGCTGTCTTGATATCAAGTGCTTATTACAGCAACGATTTAGTACAAAAAAATAGTGAATATTTATTTCAAACCAGGCTGGATGCGTCGGAATTTCTTCAATTTAAAAAACTATTTTCTGAGGAACAACAAGTTGTGGTCACTATCTCAGGAAGAATTATCTCGGATGTAGTGTATTTAAATATTTTGCAAAGGATAGACCGTTTAAAGTCAAAGTGGGATGTTTTTGGGGTAGAGTTGGTTGATTTCTTCAAAATCTATAAAACAGGAATAAAAAGTGATAGTTTTGCGGACGTTAAAGCATTTGCCAACACCCATCCTGATTTGTTGTTTGATTTTTTAAAGAAAGATCGGATCTCTTTTTTAGTTATTATAAATAGGGAACTTTCTTCAAGAAATATGGAGATTTTGATAAACGATTTAAAGACCATAGATTCTCAAGTTTCTCTAGCTGGGCTTCCTATTACTAATCAGCTTTTAAACCAATATTCACAAGACATCAAAACGAGAATTTTCCCAATCATGTTATTACTAGCTTTTGTTATCACGATAATTATCACTCGATCATTTTTAGCAACCCTTCTTAATTTGTACCCATCAGTAACCACCATGTTCTTAGCACTTGCTATAATTAAGTTTTGTTTTAAGAGCATGAATATGATCACGGTCATTGCGCCGCTGTTGATTTTCACTTTGTCGTTATCAATATCTTTTCATATCTTTTATTCAATCAAAATTTATGAAAATTTCAAGAGCCTTTTTAAATATAAGCTGAAACCGATTTTTTTAATGGTGATTACTACTTCGATTGGCTTTGGTTCGCTTTATGTAAGTGAAATTGAATCCATTCGTCAATTTGCCTTGCTGTCTTCCATTCTGATTTTTTTGTCAGCCTGTTTTATTCTGGGGTGGTATAACATTATGTTTGATTTGGTAAAACGAGTTAGTGAAAAGACCTGGACTATTAATTTAATCAATAGTGAATTTTTATCGAAACCTTCCAAGATAATTGGATATGGCTCAATGGTGTTATTAACGGTAGGTGGTTTGTTTGCTGCCAATGATATAAAACTATTAACTGAAGCTACTAAATATTTACCTGAAAACAGTTTTGAGCGAAAAAGCATAGATTATATTACTAGGTATGTATGGGGTAATCCTAATTATGAAGTTTTGATTCACAAGTCGAAAGATAGTGAATTTGAATTTGAAGATTATAAAAATCTAAATCAACTAGAAATGGAAATTCAAAATAACTTTAAGGAAGCTAAAATACTTTCAATAAATCAATTGGTATCTGAGTCCAATTACATCTATACGGGTCGTAAGCAAATTCCCTTGATCCCTGTTGCTTATTTTACTATGCTAGGCCAAGTACCAGAGCAGCAAAAAATCAGACATATGAGAGATGGATATTATCGTATTACTATTTTTGGTCCACATATTGGTCACGAAGAATTTAAGAATAATAACCTTTTTTTTACTAGATTAAGTAAACGTTATCCGAGTTATCAAATCACCTTGAATGGTTTGCAATATAGCATGTTGAAGTCACAGGAATATTTAATTACTACGTTAATCAAAAGTTTTATGGTTAGTTTTATAATTATTGTGGCTTTGTTTTTCTTACTTTTTAAACAGCTAAGAAGTATTTTTCCTTTTATAGTAGTCAATCTAATTCCTATAATAGCTTCATTGATTTTTATCAGGCTTATGAATTATTCCATTAACATCGCAACGGTCATGACCTTTTCTATCTCTTTAGGTTTGATTGTGGACAGCACTATACATGTAATTTATGACAAGATGAAAAACATTTCTAAAAAAGAACATGTCCAAGCAACCCTTAATCCCATAATCGTGGGACAGCTAATACTTATTTTGTCATTTTGTGTTTTTGCAATGAATAGTTTTCTTCCGATAAGAGAAACTGGAGGAATTTTAGCTTTTACCTTAACCGTAGGTTTAATCTTTGATATTTACCATTTACCGCTTATGTTAAAACTGAAAGTGAGATAATCTGATAAATTGAGCGAGCTGATTTAATCTAAATAGAAGCCGTAAATCACATCATCCTTTGAGTTGAGAAGTCCATCAGGTCCTTTACTGACGACTTTAAAACCATCACGATCATTAATTAAAAGGTAGAAATTATTCCAAAAATCCAAGGCGGTATCGCGATTATGTCCATATGGAGGTCGATTATGTTTCCTGATGTAATCGGAAAACATTTCTGGAGTTGGAATTTCAATCCCTGCAATATAATCAAGATAAATCATCTGGGCGACATTCTTTACTTCAATGGTTGTGGCGGCAATTTTGGCTTTATTGATATAGAAATCAAAAAGATTTTTTGGGAATTGGGCAGCGTATGTGGTTTGCAAAAAGAGCATGGTAATTAGACAGATTATATGGGTTTTAATTAGGTTTCTCATAGCGTTTTTCCTTTCCAGTTGTCTGGCTGAAATTATTTACCATTCTGGGAGGGACCATAACTTATATTGCCAAATATTGAAACTGCTTTATAACTAATACATACTTTATGATTTCAATATGTTGGTCTCCGCCATTCAATAGGTGGCGAAGGAGCTGGTGTTTATAAAAAACGCCGTACTTGCTTTTTATATTCTAACCATTCTCTACCAAATTTATCCATTAAAAAACTTTCTTCCCTGATAATAATTTTTATGTGTAGATAGGTGGATATGACGGTACAACATATTACCAGTATATTTTGAGTACTAAGTATTGAGCCTAAAAAGATGATAAACAAAGATAAGTAAATGGGATTACGACTGAAGCGATATAAACCGTTTTTTTGCAGTTTGGTTTTTTCAGTAGGTAGACCAAATTTTAGTGATATTGGATTTAAATTATAAAGTGCAACCACAAATAAAGCCATTCCGAAGATATAAAGACTAATTCCTGTAACTATAAAATAATGATGATTAATGATAGTGTGATTTTTTAATCCTAGTGTCATCAAGACGGGGTAAATAATAATAATCAGTGCACATAATTTAGATAGTAAAAATAAGCATGTATTTAGGGGCGGTTTACCAAATATTTTATAACCATTTAAAACTGTGTATAGACCTCGAAACATAATTAAGAATGAAAAGATCATAAAAAATATTTGGAGAAAAATATTAATAGTCATAGGATTTCCTTTTTAAATATGTATGACTTGAGCATTTTTGTCGGTCATAACTTCAGTTGTTCTATTTTACAATGTTAATAGAAAGATGAGTAGCACTATAAGATTATAAATATTTTGTCCGAAAAAAGTAAGAAGGATGTTGCAAAATGAAAATAGCCTTATTTTTTGGCTTAATTTTGTTTCTGGTAATGGGAGGGATGATCTATTTAAGCCTTTCACTCGACCAGATGATGAACATGGGAGCAGAACATAAAATTAGTGTCTCCGATGAAGGTCCTGCAAATAAAGTTGATGATATTTTTCAATTGCCAAAAAAAGACCTTAAAAACAAATTAAATCAATTAAATGATTTTAAAAAAAATACTGAGAATAATCAAATAGGCAGGGTCCCCGCAGAATATATCAGCAAAGAATCGGTAGCAAATAGTAATGAAGTATTAAGCGAAGCCATGCAAGAATATAAACTATCAATTGCGCTCTCCCTGTCGGATCAATATCAAAACTTATTGGCATATTCCCAAGGATTTAGTCTTGATGATGTTGAGGAAAAAAGGCTTCAAATTTTAAATTACAAAAACGAAAATGGTATTCCACCTGAATTTATTGAAACTATTCCATTTGATCAGTATTTGGCGGTGAGCATGGCTGATAAAAACATATATGAGCTAAGTACTGAAGAAATTAAAAAGATCAGGGATAAGTATGCTCAAGTTGATATTTTAAATTACTTTAATGAGAAAAATGCAATACCGACTGCCGATTAAACTAGCGTTTGATCTTAACGACTAAAGCATTAAATGATTCAGCTAATTCCTTAAAAAAATCCCTTTTTCTAAACTGAATCTCGCATAAATCATCTATTCCATTGAAGGAATTAATCTTTTTAGTCATTTTATGAATTGGACCGGCAATGTGATGAGAAATGAAAATTCCAAGCAGGGAAATAAGCGTGAAAAAGATTACTGATGTAGTAAGGAAAATTTTATTCATCAGGTGTTTTTGGGAGACTAAGAGCTCAAAATAAACATGGTCGGCAGGTAGGTCTAGCTGAAGCCCTTCATTGGTCAGGGTTTTAAAAAAGTATAAGTTGGAACTATAAAAAATCATGAGTGAGATTATACCTATGATTAAGAAATAAATAACAAAAGTGATTTGAAATGATGGGTTGATAAGATATTTGGTACGTATGTTAAATGTTTTTTTATTCATATTGATCCTTGTCAGCTAATAACCAATTTTAGTTTATCAAAGATATGGTTATAAAAAAATATATTTATTACTATACTTAAACAGTATGATAATACAAATGAGTAACTTGACCGATTTAATATTGTTATCAACCTACCGAGAAGCTAAAAATTCCAGGAGGATTATGTGTTTAAAAGTTTATATAGCTTATTTCTAATAGGTTTGCTGGTGCTGGTTTTTTCCTGCGAAGTACCAGAAGTCAACTTGATAGTCGTGAATGGTAACGGCAGTGGAACATACTATGCGGGAACCATAATAGATATAGAGGCTATTATTCCTAATGAGAATATGAGGTTTTATAGATGGGAAGGAGCTACTTTTGAGGATGCTTACAGCCTAAAAACTAAACTTAAGATGCCTGCGTATCATACTACCATTACTGCAATTTTTCTTGATAAGGACCAATTTATATTAAGGGTGGATGGTGGTACTGGTTCAGGTCTTTATAAAGTGGATGATATTGTGGAAATTCAAGCGAACCAACCAGCCAATACTCAATTTCTTAATTGGTATGGTGATTTTAATCGTTTAGAAAATTCAAATCTCCCTCGTACAACTTTGCAAATGCCAGCTCAAGATGTTTTTTTGAAGGCGCAAGTTTTAAAGCATCCTAACTGTAATGATACTATTAACAAGCTAAAATTTATAAATTATCCGGTTGCCAATAGCTCTTGTCTGCCACCTAACAAACAAGGCATAACGGATCAGGACTATGGTGATGCTTCCATGGGACTGGGGCCTTATAGTCCTTCGGAGAAAGAAAATATTTTAAATAGTCGTTATGGGGTTTATAAGAATCAAATCAATGCGGGAATGCGAATTTATAATTTCTGGTGGAACTTTATAGAACACCCCAGTCATGTGGCAAAACCTTCTTTAAATGAAGTTTCGTCTTGTGCTGGGGGATATATAAGAATTCCTTTTGATGAAAATGAAAAAAATCTATTTGGCTTTAAAAAATATAGATGTGTTAATGTGGAAGCATTAAAAAAAATGGACAAACTTATAGGACTTGATAAAAAACATGGTATGCAATCGGCGGTAGTGCTTTATAGTGCACCTAATAAATATATCAATTCCGGTTGTGAAAACTATGTTCATTTAAAGACCATGGGATGTGTGCCTCGTGATGATAGTATGGACGATTATGAGGATTATGTAAGAGTCTTGGCCACTCGTTACAATGGTGAATGTAAGTTGGAAAGCTGTAAAAGCCAAAATCCTCAAGGAGCGAAGATTAGTCATTTTGTGGTTTGGAATGAAGTAGATCATTCTATATGGAATAGGGATGGAAGTTTACTGTTTGATATTTCTCAGGGATTAAATTCACCTAAGCTGCAGAAAATTTTGGATAAATATTCAGCGCTATTAATACGTACCCACAATGCCATGAAAGGAAATATTACCGGAGCAATGATTTATGCCTCTTTCACTGCTAATATGAAAGGTCCAGGACTTAGTTATGGCGGAGTACATCTTGGTGTTTACAATGTGCTTGAATCTATCTGGAATAAAGTTGGGCTAAGTATTCCTTGGTCAATTGCTTTTCATCCGTATGGGGAAAGAGGAAAAATCGATCAAACTTTGAATTATCTTGAAGATCTTTTAAAATATCAAAGAGGAAAGTTGGAAGTTGCTACGGGAAAAAATTATCAAGAATTAGAATTAAAAAATTATCCTCAAATGTATGTATTCCTTTCTGAACAAGGACACTATCGTGATCCCAAAGTCGCAAGCGATCTCGATTCAGCGGCTAAGTATATATGTCTGGCCCATAAAAGACAGTATCAATATGCAGATTTCATGATTGGATCAACCCATAATTATTTTTATTCAACAGATGATGAAAATTCACCAAATGGGTGTTATTTGCAAGGAGCATGCTATGGACTCATTAGAAACACCCACGTGGATATTGATTTTGCTAATTTAGAAAATGAAGTAACAGGTTCTGCATATCTGGCGACTTCATTGAATAATTGGGCAAACAATAATGAGCACTACTGTTGTGTTAATCATAAGATTGGATGTTTAGATAAAAGTATCGATAAAAGTGAGTACCGAGTTGTGGGCGCTTTGGAAGGCATAGATTTGGGCATTATTAAGGGATGGGCCTTTGATAAGGATAACCCTCTCAGGAATGCTACCATAAGATTAAAAGATGAAGATTCTAAAGTTATAGAAGTTAAAACTGGGGAGTTGAGAATAGATATAAACCGGACATATTTTATTCCTGGAAAACATGGGTTTTCTATTAAGACTGATGAACTCAAGCAAAAGGGTTTGAAAAAAGGATATATTTATATCTCCGCCGTAGATCATTCTGGAATAGATGTTTTTCTGGGAAAAATATTATACGAGTAAAAAAACTTAGTCTAAAGGAATTTTTTGTTTTTCTAACTCATATACTTATGCAATATTCCCGTGGATGGAAAATTATAATTATTTTGTTTTATTAATGGTTTTTTTATCAAGCATTTTGGCAGGATTTGTTGACTCCATAGTAGGGGGAGGCGGTCTTATTACAGTCCCAACGCTCATGTTACTGAATCTTCCTCCCAAATTAGTCCTTGGAACTAATAAATTCCAATCTACTTTCGGAAGCTGTACTGCTGCTTTCTATTATCTGAAATATAAGTTGGCTAATTGGAAAGATGCCAAGTGGGGTATTGTGTTTACCGCCATAGGAGCAACTTCAGGGACATTTTTAGTGAGATTTATTTCCAATGATTTCTTGGCTAACATCATGCCATTTTTTTTAATATTGATGGCCTGTTATATGTTAGTTTCCAAAAAATTAGGAGTTGTGGAAAAAAAGGCCCGCCTTGGTATCATTACTACTTTTGTAATTCTAGGTTTGAGCATAGGTTTTTACGATGGTTTTTTTGGGCCTGGAACCGGAAATTTTTGGGCCATTGGTCTTATTATACTACTCGGTATGAATTTAAAAAAAGCGACAGCTTATACTAAAATTATGAATTTTACGAGTAACTTGGTGGCTTTGATCATTTTTGCATCAAGTGGTTTGGTGCTTTATAAATTAGGTTTAATCATGGGAATTGGACAATTCATAGGAGCTAGACTTGGAGCAAAAGTGGTGATTAAAAGCAAAGCAGAATTTATAAGACCTATTTTTATTACGATG
>Ga0208375_1001752_pt1 | contig 22844 bp, 22 predicted proteins | sample RifOxyD1_FD_184038 | JGI IMG/M metagenome (GOLD analysis project Ga0208375, IMG submission 184038) | Soil microbial communities from Rifle, Colorado - Rifle Oxygen_injection D1 (SPAdes) | ecosystem: Environmental > Terrestrial > Deep subsurface > Rock core/Sediment | place: Rifle, Colorado...
ATTGGGCACGAAGTGCCAGCGCTTGTCGCGCGGCAACGCAGGCACGCTGACGCCCCGTGCGATACGGTCGCCGCTCTGCTCCCGCATCGCCTGCAGCGGACGCTGCACGCCGTCGAAAATACCGCCCAACAACCCCGGCCCGAGTTCCACCGATAGCGGCCAGCCGAGGCCTTCTGCCACCTCGCCGGGGCGCAGCCCGGCGGTGTCCTCATACAACTGCGCCAGCGCGGTGTCGCCGTCACGGCCGATGATTTCTCCAACCAGGCCCATGCGTCCGACCCGGACCTGCTCGCCCAACACCGTCTGCGGCAGTTCGAGTTTGACCAGGGGGCCGTTGATTTCGAGAATTCTGCCCATGTGTCCTATCCGTGAATGAGCGTTCCGAGGTCAGGCGCGCTGGCAAACAGGCGTTCCATCGCCACGCGTGCCAGTTCGTCGGCGAGGCGTGCGCGGCGTGCCTCGAAGGTCTGGTCGAGTTGGGCACGATTGTCTGCCAGCCGCACGCGGATACCGCCTTCGGTCGGTTGACTGTGCGTGGCGAGCGTGACGGCGCGCCCTGGCGCGGCACGCGCAAGCATTTCATTCCACAAAGGTTGAAGACGCTTTTCGTCTTCGGGCCGGACCTCCGCCACCAGATCGCCCGGCGGCAGCGCCTGCGCCGCCGCTGCCAGCCAGGCTTCGAGCACACCGAGATAACGCGTTTCGTCCTGAACCAGTTGGCGGAAAGCAATTTTGACTTCGGACAGCGTGGATTCCGTGAGCGCCCAGCGTAGCCGGTCGAGTTCAGCCGCAAGTCGCGTTTCCGCCGTCTGGCCTTGCCGCCGCACCAGCCGCTCGGCTTGGACCTTGGCGGTCAGTACTTCGTGCTCACCAGCCAACTTCAGCTTTTCAGCCGACTCGGCGAGGATGTGTGCGCGTGCCGATTCGGCGTTCTGCAGGAACTCGCGTGCCAGCGTCCTGGCCTGCTGAAGCAGCGCCTGCTCGAGTTGGGAGACTTGTGAGTCAACTTCCATTTACGCTCCAGATTGAGATACTTGAGAAACCATCATCAAGCTTCACATTACAAGATGGATGGCCGGGCTTTTCCTTGTGCCTTGTATCTTGCAACTTGCATCTACTTCAACGCATCCGGTCCCAGAACCGCCCGCACCACCGCGTCCACCGCCGGCGCGTAATCCCGGGGCGAGGGCAAAGGCGGCAGTTCGGTGATGACAATGCGGCCGCCTTCGTCGCGCAAGCGATTGAGCCAGAAGCCGCCGGCGTGGGCCAGTGTGCTTTCCAGCAGCACCAGTGCTGCATCACCGCTATGGGCCAGTTGCTCCAGCACCCGCTCCACGGTGGCGGGATCAGCGTCGGCATGAACCTCGGCGCCGATGAGACTGAAGCCGTCGGCGAGACCGGCACTGCCCAGCACCACCAGACGGGCGCCATCGGAGGGGATATCGCTTGCGGTTTGCATCGCCTCAGAGCTTGCCAAGCAGCAGGATCGACATGACCAGGCCGTAAATCGCGATCCCTTCGGCCAGCCCCATGTAAACCAGGGTGCGGCCAAACATTTCCGGCTTCTCGGCGATTACCGCCAGCGATGCGGAGCCGATCGGCCCCAGCGCCAGCGCTGCGGCGATGGCCGCGAGGCCGGTCGGCAGGCCGATCCCGAGCAAGGCCAGGCCCTGCCCCAAGGTGATTTCGCGTGCTGCCGTCGCCGCCGGTTCAGCCGCCATGACCTCCTGCACGCCCATCAGCAGGACGCCGGCGACCCCCAGGCCAAACAGCCCCAGACTGGCCAGCAGGCCGCCCTGCAGCCAGCCCGCAGCAATACGCTGCGGCTTCAGCGTCAGCCAGATGCCCGCGCCCAGCGTCGCCGCCACCGGCACACTCATCAATACGATCAACCCAATCATGTTTTCTCCTTCTACGGTGAACGGTAAGCAGTGAGCGGTAAGCAGGGAGGCGGAAGGCACCTCCGCTCACTGCTCACCGCTTACCCCTCACGCCTTCTCAATTCGCAACGGCACAAATTCCCTTCCATCCCCGCTGAAAAAGCGCGAGAACCCTTCGTAATACATCAGGCGCAGCGCCTGGATCGCAACGATGCCGCCTTCCAGCACGATGATGACGATATTGCCCAGCACGAGGGTGATCCCGTGGCCGACTGCATCCAGACCGTGGGCCAGCGTGAACACCGCCAGGGCCAGCGCCACATGGTTGAGGCTGAAGGCCGCCACGCGCATGAATGACAGCGTATTCGAAAACAGGTTGATGGCGGTTTCCATCGTTTCGATGAGGGTGACCAATAGGCGCTCGCCCAACCCGGCTTGGGTTTCATGCCATTTGAACGCCGCCACCCCGGCGATGCCCAGGCCTGCCAGTATCGCGGCGGGTTGGGCGACAACCAGCACACCGGTCCAACTCGCCAGCACGCCGACAGCCCCGAGGTAGAACGCCAGCCCGGCCAGGCCACTGGAGTCGAGCAACGCCTCGGCGACGCGGCCAGCCACCCACTGGTTGTGTACATTGGCGAGCAGCGTGAACACGATAAAGCCGACGCCGAACGCCACGGCAATCGTCAGTACGCGTAGCGGATCGTGCAGCGGCGACAACCAGAGCGGCGGGAGAATGTTCTCGTAGCCGAAGATGCTGCCGTAAAAAAGGCCGAACAGCATCGACACGGCGCCTGCGGCGGTGCCAATCCAGACCGCGCGACCAAGCCGCCGGGCAAACGCCAGCGACAGCAGCAGGATCGTCGCACCGTGGCCGATGTCACCAAACATGGCGCCGAACAGCAGCAGGTAGGTGATGGCGAACGGCAGCGCCGGATCGAGTTCGCCATAGCGCGGCACGCCATAGCTTTTCACCAGCGGCACGTAAGGCTTGAGCCAGCCCGGGTAGCGCATCAACGAAGGCACTTCGGCCAGGTCGTCGGCAGCAGGCTCGCGCTGATCGAGCCAGTAGCGACGGTGAAGACGTGCATCCAGCGTGGCTCGCAATTCATTCAATTGCCGGCGCGGGATCCAGCCAGACAAGGCAGCCAACCCGCCCCTGCCGGATATGCCAGCCTGGGCAGCCTCGGCCAGCGGGCGTGCCAGGGCCAAGCGCATTCGCGCTTCGTGCAGGCGCGGCCCGAACTGTTCGCGCAGCCCGTCCCTGACCTGGCAGGCGGCGCCGGATTGCACATCCATCCGGGCGCGTTCGGCCTCCAGCCAGGCGCGTGCCGCCTGTGGATGGGCACGCAATTCGTCTGGCACCGGCAGCTCGCGCCAGCCCGCCTGGGCCAGCAGACCGCGCACCTCATCGTGACGGGCGCGCGCACCGGCAATCACCGCGAACACCTGGTCGCCGGCCTGATCGAAGCGCGAAACCAGATGCCCGGTCATGGCCAGCGCCTCGGTCACCCGCTTGAGCTCCGCCGCTGGCAGGCTGCCGATATTCACCGCCAGCAAGCTGTCGGGCCGCAGCAGATGCGCGAGATCCACATTCAGCCCTTCCAGTTTGGCCAGCGTGTCCTCCAGTGCGCCGAGATGACTGCGCACCTCCTCGATCTGCGCTTCGTTCTCATGGCAATCTGAACAGGCGATCCAGACGTCCTTCAGCCAATGGTTGACTTCCTGCAGGTCGGCGAGCGATGGGGCCTCGGCTGCATCGGGCAAGTCCAGCGGGCCGGTGTCGCCGCACGCGTCCAGCAGCTTTGACAGGCGAGCCTCGGCTTCAAGCCAGACCTCACGGTAGGCGACAGCGGGTGATTCCGCGAGCGCCTCTACCCTGCACGGTGCCGGATTGAATAAGCCAAAGCGGGCAAGCGTCAGCGCAGCGTCCTGCGCTTCGGATGCCAGCATCACCAATTGAATTCTGAGCAGGGGTTCGGCGCGCAGCATCAGCTCAGCTCAGCGGGACCGCGCCGCAGCGCCAGCCGGATATCGTCATCGGCCAAACCGAGGTGTCGGCCGCGCAATACCGCACGGACCGCGCGCAGGTCGCGTTCGCGCAGGATCAGATAGGCGAACGCGCGTGCAATCTCGGGTGCCCGTGAACGCAGCACCCGCAATGCCTGCTCGGCGGCGGCGTGCTCCATGTACGCGAATACGGCAGGAATGTCCTTCACGCCCGACAGCCGGGCCTGCCATGCTGCGTGCAGCGCGCCCAGCACCGCCGCCGGACTGTCCAGCGCAGCCAGCTCCCGCAGACGCGCGCTGGGCAGGCTGTAGCGTGAAGCCACCAGCAGGTAATACACCTGCGCCGGCGGCAGCCTGTAGTTGAACCGGTAGCGCAGCAGCCAGACCAGGTTGATGCGGTCGATGAGGTTGGCCATCAGGCTGCGGAACGGTTCACCCACCGTTTCCTCCAGCGGCTGGGCGTGCTGGACCAGGCCTTCGTAATAGCCGCGATCCAGTGCCGCATCGAGGCTGAACGGGTTGTGACTCTGCTCGAACGCACGCCGGGCGCGGCGCACGATGGCGGCATAGGGGCCGGCTTCCAGGCGGCGCAACAACTCGCCGACATCCTCGGCATGCGCCAGGTCCTCGTTGTCCAGGCGGCCAAACGTGCCCATCGGGATCAGCCGGGCGAGAATGGCCGCAGGGCGCTCGCCCGTCATCTTGCTGCGCAGCAGGGTTTTCACATTGGACATCTCGAAGCGCGCGGTCCAGAAGGTAAGAAACCTGCGCGCGTTGCCGGACAGGGGCCGGATCAGCACACGCGTCTCGTCGAGGACCTGGACAATGATGCGTTGTTCCAGCGAGCTGGAATCCTGCACGCCGTCCGTCCTGTCGTAGCCCATCGCCAGTTGCGGCAAGCCTCGTCCGATCAGCTTCTCTGCCACCGCCTCATCCGGCAGCTCGATCAGCTCCTCCAGCGCTTCATCCGGCAAGAGGCGGCCTGCATACAGGCTGACACGGGTATCGAGATAGGCAGACATGGCGGTTGGGTCGTGCATTGTGCGGGTCCCCCTTCCCGTCAGGGGCGGGGAACCCTCATACGGTCGGGTCGAGCAACAGGGCCAGGGCCGCATCCACTGCTTCGGACTCGTGGCGGGCTGCCAGCTCACGCAGCACGCGCTGGCGTTCGCCGTATTTACGCGAAAACTCCGCAACCACCTGGTCGGCGCGTCCCTGTGCCTCATGCAGATAAGGCGCCCGAAGCTCGACCCGGCCGGCATCGAAACGCGCCTCGGCGTCACGCACGGCAGCCAGCGCGTCATCCATCATGCGCTGACGTTCACGGCTGGCGTCGTCGATCACCGCTTGCGCGCGGGTCTCGGCTTCCAGCAGTCGTTGCAGGGTGTCATCCAAGCGATTTCCATCCGTCAATCATGTTCAGCTCCGCCCTTGCACCTTGGCCCAATAAAGCCGAACCCGAGCTACGCCAGGGCCAGCAGCGCTGCACCGGTGGCCACGATGCCAATGCCGGCCATCTGCATCGCACGGCGGCCGAGCAAGCCGCCGGCGATGCCCACACCATGCAGGCAAGCCGCCGCCAGCACGAAGCCCAGGGCATACAACACGGGCGACGTGGCCTGCGGCATTTCCAGTCCGTGGGCGTAGCCGTGGAACAGCGCGAATCCGGCGGCGACTGCCATGCCAGCCGTCACCGCCCATTGACGCCGCGTGGCGATCAGCAGACCCAATACCAGCACCGAGGCCGCGATACCGGTCTCAATCTGTGGCAGCGCCAGACCTGCCCACGCCAGCCCGCCGCCCAACACCATCGCGCTGACAAAGGCGGCGGGCACCGCCCACAGCGCACGGCCGCCCTGCTGCGCCGCCCACAGGCCGATCGCGATCATGGCCAGCAGGTGATCCAGTCCAAGGAAGGGGTGTGCCAGACCGCCGGCGAAACCGGCTGCCATATGACCGGGGTGAGCGTATGCCGAGCTGGCGTAGAGGCAGAGGGCGGTCAGGGTGATGGTTGGTGCATGCTTCATCGGTTTCATTGCGTGTTCTCCAGAATTCATCACTTGATTTTCACCTGCACCAGTTCATCGCCATCCGGGTCGGTCACGTGCACGGCGCAGGCGATGCAGGGGTCGAACGAATGGATGGTGCGCAGGATTTCGATTGGCTGTTTCGGATCAAGCATGACGTGGTTGTCCTGCAGCGCCGCCTCGTAGGCGCCCGGCTGGCCTTTTGCGTCACGCGGACCGGCATTCCAGGTGCTGGGCACCACCGCCTGGTAGTTGCTGATCTTGGCGTCGTCGATGACGATCCAGTGGCTCAAGCCGCCGCGCGGCGCCTCCATCAGGCCGACGCCCTGCATGTGCTTGGGCCAGGTCGACGGATCCCAGTACTGGTCGTTGAAGGTACGTACATCGCCCGCCTTGATGTTGGCGATGAGCTGGTCGTACCAACCCTGCATCGCGTCGGCCAGGATTTTCGATTCCAGCGTGCGCGCAGCGGTGCGGCCGAGCGTCGAGAACAGCGCATCGACCGGGACGTCGAGCGTCTTCAGCGTCATGCCCACCAGCTCCTTCGCTTGTTCGTTACCACTGGCATACAGCATCAGCACGCGGGCAAGCGGGCCGACTTCCATGGACTTTCCCTGCCAGCGCGGCGACTTCATCCAGGAGTATTTCTGGTCGACGTTGAGGTGTTGGTAAGGCGGTTTCGGCCCGGTGTAGTTGAGCTCGGTTTCGCCCTTGAACGGGTGCAAGCCCTGCGCATCGCCCTGGCTGTATTTGTACCAGGAGTGGCTGACGAATTCCTGGATCTCGTTGTCCGCATCCAGATCGATCGGGTGAATTGTGGTCAGGTCGCGGTTGAGAATCACGCCGCGCGGGATCAGATAGGAATCCGGATCCCAGAAACCTTTCGACGGCAGGTCGCCGAACGACAGGAAATTGCCCAAGCCCTCACCGCGCCCGCCCCAGTCTTTGTAGAAACCAGCGATGGCGAGCGTGTCCGGCACATAAACCTGATCGACGAAATCGCGCATCTGCCTGATGACGTTCTGTACCGTCTGCAGGCCCACCATGTTGAGCGCAGTGGCATCCTGGCCACCGCCGCTGGTATGTACCGAAATGGCCGAGGGCACGCCGCCCACCACGAAGTTGGGGTGCGGATTCTTGCCACCGAATATGGTGTGCAGTTTGACCACATCACGTTGCCAGGCGAGCGCATCAAGGTAGTGCGCCACCGCCATCAGGTTGGCTTCTGGCGGCAGTTTGTAGGCGGGGTGGCCCCAGTAGGCGTTGGAAAAAATGCCCAGCTGGCCTTGCTCGACAAAGGTCTTCACCTTCTTCTGCACGTCGGCGAAGTAGCCTGGCGAAGACCTGGGATAGCTCGAAAGCGATTGCGCCAGTGCCGAGGTGGCCTTGGGGTCGGCCTTGAGCGCGGACACCACATCGACCCAGTCGAGTGCATGCAGGTGATAAAAATGCATCACGTGGTCATGCACGTATTGCGCGGCAATCATCAGGTTGCGGATCAGTTCCGCATTTTTCGGAATGCTGTAGCTGGGGATGGCGCGATGCAGCGCATCTTCCACCGAGCGCACCGAGGCGATGCCGTGCACCAAAGTGCAAACGCCGCAGATGCGCTGGGCGAAGGCCCAGGCGTCGCGCGGATCGCGGCCGCGCAGGATGATCTCGATACCACGCACCATGGTGCCGGCGGAATACGCGCTGATGATCTTGCCGCTGGCATCGGTTTCGGCCTCGATGCGCAAGTGACCCTCGATGCGGGTGATGGGGTCGACAACGACGCGCTGTGCTGTGGTCATGAATGAGGCTCCTTACGACTTGATTGCCGCTTGCGGCGCGTTGTCCGGAATGTGCTCGGCGATCAGCTCGGTCAAGCCGATCACCGGGAGTTCCATCTGGTAATGCTCGAGACTTTCTTCCAGCACGATGCGGCAGTTGGCACAGGCCGTCACCACCCGATCCGGTTTGACGGCTTCGAACTGGGATTTCTTTTTCTTGAAGGCTTCGAGCCGCAGTGCCTCGCCTTCCTCGATGGCCGATGCACCGCCGCCGCCGCCGCAGCACCAGTTCATGTAGCCGGCATCCGGCATCTCGACGAAATTCTTCGCCACCAGGTTCATCAGCGTGCGTGGCTGCTGGATCACGCCGCCACGGCGCACCAGCTGGCAGGGATCGTGAAAGGTCAGCTTGTCGGTCTCAAAGCCTTCGGTTTTCAGCAATCCTTGCTGCTGGAATTCGTCCAGCACTTCGATGATGTGCTTGACCTCGAAGCTGAACGGCCGCCCGACCAGATTGGCGCCCTCCCAGCGCAGCGCGGTGTAGGCATGGCCGCATTCGGGGCTGATCACAGTCTTGACCTTGAGCTTTTCTGCGCCTTCGACGATGCGCGAGACGATGACCTTGGCCAAGTCCGAGTTGCCAATCTGGATGCCGGCGTTGGTGGCCTCGAAGGCGGTCGAGCACAGCGTCCAGGTCTTGCCGGCCTGATGCATGATCTTGGCGACAGCAGCGAGGTATTCGGGGAAGTTGATGATTTCCATCGACGACAGCATCACCATGTACTCGGCACCTTCCACATCAAGCGGAATCGGAAGGCCGTAGTCTTCTTCGACGTGTTTCATCTGCGCCTGCACCGCAGGCAGTTTGACCCCCATCGGGCTGCCGATGGTGACGGTGCGCTCGACCGCGCCCTTGATGCCTTCAGGCGCGTGGCCGGAGGCCGACATGCCCTCGCGGAATTTGCGCACCATGTAGACGATGTCGTTGCCGACCGGACAGACAGCGGAACAGCGCCCGCACAGGGTGCAGCTGTTGTAGACCAGTTCCTGCCATTGATCGAGTTCGCCGTCGGTGACGGGTTTGGACAGCCCGACCATTTTCTTCAGCCGCCCCAGCAGGGTGTATTCCTGTTCGTAGATGCGGCGCAACGGCTCCAGCTTGTGGATCGGCGTGTACTTGGGGTCGCCGGTTTCCGTATAGAACAGGCACGCCTCGGCGCACAGGCCGCAGTGCACGCAGCTTTCGAAGTAGCTGGCGATGGGCGCGTCGATGACTTCCTTGAGGACGCGGATGCCTTTTTCGAGTGTGGCGCTCATACTGCTTCCTCCTTAACCATTGGAGTTATGCCAAGGCGATTGGGTCGGTCGCTACCAGCATTCGCGGCCGGTCGCATCCCCGCCTGGCGGGGCCCCTGCTCCCTGCTCATACGGGTACCCCCTTGTGCGCGTTCGCCCGGCCGTTGTACCAGCGCGAGCCGAACAACGTGAAGGCATGGAATAGCTTGGTGAAGGGCAGCACGATGAGCAGGATTTCCACGCTCAGGATATGCACGGCCAGCATCGTCGTATAGGGCAATAGCAGATGCTGCACCGCCATCCAGCCGGTCAGCACCGGCAGAAAAGTCACCGCCCAGGTGAACCAGTCCTCGAAGGTGCTGAGGAAGCGCTTGACCGGCTTGTTGATGCGGTCGACCAGCATCACCACCATCGCCGCCATCGTCACCACCGCAGCCAGATCGATGAACTGCGACGGCAGGCCGGGCCATGAGAGACCGGTGAGGTTCTTCACCAACAGGATGTGCGGCGCGAACCCGAACACGACGACCGCCAACCCGATGTGGAAAATGTAGCCGCCGATATAGCTCACCGGCGAACGCTTCAGCAGGCCTGGCGGCGGCAGCGAACGCCGGAACACGGTATGCAGGCCGGACGCGCCGGCAGCGTGGCGCGGCGCGGACAGATCCTTCTTACGCCCCAGCGAGTAGATTTCGAACAGGCGCCACAACACCCCCAGCAGGAAAATGCCGACGGCGATGTCAAGCCCCGGCCCGCGCACCCAAGTCAAAAATTGCAGTTCATTCATGCTCATTTCTCCAGGTCTTCCAGCGTCGTAGTCTCGTGCGCCTTCTTGGCGGCACCCTTCTTGGCACGGTTGGCGAAACTCACCGCCACGCCGGCGCCCACGCCCACCACTGCGGCGGCAGCGGCGATCTTGAGCGGGTCGGCCGGCATCGACAGCGCCTTGTAGAAGCCGCCGGCATCCCAGAAATCCGGTTCGGAACACCCCAGGCAGCCGTGTCCGGATTCAACCGGCCAGGAGGTGCCGCCGTTCCACTTTGCCGTGGCGCAGGCGTTGTGGGTCACCGGCCCCTTGCAGCCCAGCTCGAACAGACACCAGCCGTTGCGCGCGCCTTCGTCGTCGAAGGTCTTGGCGAATTTGCCCTGGTCGTAGAACGGACGGCGGTAGCAGCGGTCGTGAATGGTTTCGCCGAAGAAAGCCTTGGGGCGGCCCTTGTCGTCGAGTTCCGGCAGGCTGCCGAAAGTGAGGTAATGCGCCAGCACGCCGGTCATCACCACCGGGATCGGTGGACAACCGGGAATGTTGACGATGGGTTTGTCCTTGATGATGTCCGACACCGACACCGCACCGGTCGGATTCGGATTGGCCTTCGGGATGCCGCCGAAGGATGCACAGGAACCCATGGCGACGATGGCGGCCGCACCCTTGGCGGCTTCCTTCAATAATTCCAGATTGGAACGTCCGGCGATGCAGGAATAGGCGCCGTCGACACCCAGCGGAATCGAGCCGTCGATGATCAGCAGATATTTACCGTAGTTGTCCTTCATCGCGTTGTGAAGGGCTTCCTCGGCCTGAAAGCCTGCCGCGGCCATCAGCGTCTCCTGATAGTCGAGCGAAATCATGTCGAAAATCATGCCTTCGATCGTAGGCGAATGCGAGCGCGTGATCGACTCGGTGCAGCCGGTACATTCCTGAAACGGCAGCCAGATCACCGAGGGCCGTCTGGAGGCAGCCATCGCCTCGGCCATCGCAAGTCCGGCTGAAGGCGGCAAGGCCATCATCGAGGCCAGGGTGGCGCAATACTTGAGGAAGGTGCGGCGGCTGACGCCCTGCCGCACGAGCGTATCGATCAACGGACCCTGCATGATGCGTGCCTCCTGATGTAAAACACGACAGCCTTTAAAACACCTCGACGCTCTAACTCACCTTAGAGATCAGCAATCATTAATTCAAGATATTCCTGTCCGCTTGCAACGTCCTGCGGATGGGCTTTCACCAACTCGGGCACAAAGGCCACCTCGATGAACTGCGAAGTGACAGCGCCCTGTTCGTTGTGATGTGTCACCCACCAGACGCCGGGGCAGGCGGTCTCGTTGAGCGTGGATTCGCCGCTGGCCTGCAGGGTGACGCCAATCTCACCCTCGCCCAGCTTGTCGTGCAGCCAGTCCAGATCGGCCGGCGTCAGCGGCAGTGCGGACAGATCGATGGCAGCGGTCTCGCCCGTCGCCAACAGGTGGCGCAGCAGTTCGGAAATCTCGTGCAGCAGCGGCGGCGCATTGCCGGTCAGGCCGGGGCCGACTGGCAATGTGTTGATGACGTGGATGGGAATGGCGTCAAGCGACATGCTGCCATTCCCGGATCAGTTCGCGGATCGCCGCACAGGCGGGGGGGATGGCGGCGGTAACGGCCGGGGTGGGCTGCTCGCCCCAGTCGATCACATCGGGCTGGATCGCGAGCATCGCCCGCCTCTCCGGCCAGTGCCCCGCCAGTATCGCAATAGCACGCAGATCGGTCAGCCCCACTTCATGAACCGTGGACTTGCGATTGCTCATCAGAAAGGCGTCCATGTCCTCCCCTTTCAGCAACGTCCATTCGCCCGGTTTGGTTTTGATATTGGCGGCATCGACGACGATCAGCGCATCGGCGTCCTCGATCGGCCCCGCCAGCGTGAACGACAGCGTACCGCCATCGAGCAGCGTCACATCGGGCCAGTTCGCCAGCTCGGGTTCGAGTGCCTGCAGCACATGAATGCCAATGCCTTCGTCGGTGAGCAGGGTGTTGCCGATGCCGAGCACGAGCGTTTTCATGGCTTCAATCTATCAGTACGCCACTCGAACAACAACCAAGTAAATCGCTCAAGTATCTGATTGTTCATCACAAATCGGTAATATTCGCGGCCCCGTGCAATGGCGGTAATTAACATATACTCAACTGAGTGTAGTTTCTGATTGCCAAATATGTGCCTCGCCATCCCGATGCAGATCGAATCGATCGAAGGCTTTACCGCCCGCTGTCAGGCCAAGGGCGTGTGGCGCGACGTCAGCCTGTTCATGATGCAGGACGAGCCGCCCGCAGTCGGTGACTTCGTCATGGTGCACGTCGGCTACGCCATCCAGAAAATTGCCGAAACCGATGCTCGCACCACCTGGGAACTGCTCGATCAGATCCTGGAGGAAAGTGGTGCATGAACTCGCTGTCGCCCAGGCGCTGGTCGACCAGGTGGACGCCGTGATCGATCAGCATGGCGCAACGCAGGCCAGCCTGATTCGCGTGCGCATCGGCCCACTCGCTGGCGTGGTTCCCGAATTGCTGGCCACGGCCTTTCCACTCGCGGCTGCCGGCAGCCGCATGGAACACGCAGAACTCGAATTCACTCACGCGCCGATCCGGGTACGCTGCCAGACCTGCGGCGCCGAGACCGAGGCCGCGATGAACCGCCTCATCTGCGGCGCCTGCGGCGACTGGCACACCCAGATCATGTCCGGCGACGAACTGCTGCTCGAAAGCGTCGAACTCGAAACCGCCTCTTCCCTGATCCCTGAATCCTGACCCCTGGTTCCTGAATATGTGTGATACCTGCGGCTGCAATCTCACCCCTGGCAACAAGCATCTCGCTTTCAAGCCCGTCGCCAAGGGCGCGACTGCGGTGTCGGTGCTAAAGGGCCTGCTGGCGAAGAACGACGACCAAGCCGCGCACAACCGCGAGCATTTCGACAAACGCGGCATCCTCGCCATCAACCTGATGTCCTCGCCCGGCTCCGGCAAGACCGCGCTGCTCGAAGCCACGCTCGTCGCGCTGAAAAACGAATTCACCTGCGCCGTGATCGAGGGTGATCTCGAAACCGAGAACGACGCCGAGCGCATCCGCGCCAAGGGCGTGCAGGCACACCAGATCGTCACCGGCACCGCCTGCCACCTCGACGCGCATCTGGTGCACGACGCGCTGCATCACATGAGCCTCGACGGCATCGACATCCTGTTCATCGAGAACGTCGGCAACCTGGTCTGTCCCGCCAGCTTCGATCTCGGCCAGCACCTCAACGTCACCCTGCTCTCGGTCACCGAAGGCGACGACAAGCCGGCCAAATATCCGGTGATGTTCCGCGCCGCCGACGCCATGCTGCTGACCAAGACCGATCTGCTGGCGGTGCTCGACGACTTCGACCCGGACAAGGCCGAAGCGCACCTGCGCAACCTGGCCAACCCGGCGCCGGTGTTGCGGCTGTCGGCGCGCAAGGAACTGGACATGGAAGCCTGGTACACCTGGCTAAGAGAACAACTCGCCGCCCAGCGCGCCCTTGTCGCCAAAGGTCAATCGCGCCGCCCGGCCATTCAGGGCGACGGTCAGAAATTTCACAGTACAACTGCGCGTTAAAGCTCATCGCCATGTACATCCCCGAGCACTTCAAAGAAACAAACCCAGAGCATATTTCTGCACTGATCAATGGCCATCCTCTTGGAATGTTGGTCACGGCTCCTGACGGTGTGCCCTTTGTCAGTCACCTGCCCTTCATGTTTGAGCGCCCCACAGGTACACAAGGCAAGCTGCTCGGCCACATGGCGCGGGCAAACCCGCAGTGGCAGCACTTCTCAAAAGGCAGTGAGGTTCTGGCTGTTTTTCAAGGGCCACATGCTTATGTTTCCCCTTCGTGGTATTCGTCGCCCGGCGTTCCAACGTGGAATTACGCGGTAGTTCACCTGCGTGGAACCGCCCGGCTCATTGAAGACGAGACCAAACTTGAAACCCTCGTTGAACAGCTAACCCGTGTTCATGAATCACCCATGCCAAGCCCGTGGGAACCCAAGCTGACGGGCGAGCGGCGCTCAAAACTTCTCAACATGATTGTAGGCTTTGAAATCGAAGTCACTCACATTCAAGGCAAGTTCAAACTCAGCCAAAACCGTCCGCTTGAAGATCGGCAGCACGTGGTTGAAGAATTGAGCCAATCAAACAATCAAGCTGATACCGCACTTGCAAAACTCATGTCGGGGGTCATTCATGACGAGCCTTAACAGATTTATGTTCGGCTTGCGCCCACTTCCAGCCAGCTCCTTACCTTGAACAATGGATAACGCCCGTACCTGGCTGGAGAAAATCCACGCCCTCGACTTCGACCACACGGTCAAGATCATGAACGTGTGCGGCGGCCACGAGCGCTCGATCACCCACGCCGGCTTGCGCGGCGCGCTGCCGAAGTGGGTCGAACTGGTGCCCGGCCCCGGCTGCCCGGTGTGCATCTGCCCGGAAGAGGACGTCTACCAGGCGATGCAACTGGCGCTGCAGGACAAGGTGATCCTGGTTGCCTTCGGCGACATGCTGCGGGTGCCGGTCAACGTGAAGAAGGGCGAGGTGCGCTCGCTGGCCGAGGCGCAGGCCGCCGGCGCCGACGTGCGGCCGATCGCCAGTCCACTCGATGCGCGCAAGATCGCGCTGGCAAACCCGGAGCGGCCGGTGGTGTTCTTCGCCGCCGGTTTCGAGACCACCACCGCGCCGACCGCGGCGATGCTGGCCGAAGGCATTCCGGATAATCTTTCCATCCTGCTGTCCGGCCGCCTGACCTGGCCGGCGGTGGCGATGCTGCTCGGCAGTTTTGAATCCAGCCCTAGTGCGCCCGGCTTCGACGCGCTGGTCGCGCCTGGCCACGTCTCCACCATCATGGGACCGGAGGAATGGGCCTTCGTCGTCGACCGTCACGAGATTCCCGCCGCGGTCGCAGGCTTCGGCACCGAGTCGCTGCTGGCGTCGTTCTATTCGGTGCTGCGCCAGCTGAAAACCGGCGAGCGCTTTCTCGACAACTGCTACCGCGAAGTCGCGCATCCCGGCGGCAATTCCACCGCGCGGCGCATGCTCGATCAGACCCTCGACATCGTCGACGCCAACTGGCGTGGCATCGGCTTCATTCCCCACTCGGGCTATGCGCTGAAGCCTGCTTTCGCCAAACACGATGCACGCCTGCAATTCCCCGACCATACCGACCCCACCCGTCGCCGCGCCGGCGAAATGCCGCCCGGTTGCGATTGCGCACAGGTCGTGCTGGGCAAGATTTACCCCAACCAGTGCCGCATCTACGGCAAGGCTTGCACCCCGCGCAACCCGGTCGGCCCCTGCATGGTGTCGGACGAAGGCGCCTGCCGCATCTGGTGGGCCGGCGGCGTACGCGTAGCCGTCGATGCCTGAGCGCGTCGCGCAGCGCATTTCGATCAGCGGCCGGGTGCAGGGCGTGGGCTTCCGGCCCTTCGTCTATCGCTTGGCGCATCTGCATCAGATCACCGGCTGGGTGCGCAACGTCGATGGCGCGGTGGAAATCCACGCCGAAGGCAGACCCGCGCAACTCCAGCTTTTCAGCGACGCGCTGCTGAACGATGCGCCACCGCTGTCGGTGCCTGGCCCGTTTGCTATCACCGCTTGCGAGGCCGAACACGCCGCAGCGTTTGCCATCCTCGACAGCGCAGCATCGAGTCATGCCGACATCCATCTGCCGCCCGACGGCTTCGTCTGCGCCGACTGCTTGGCCGAGTTGCACGACCCAGCCAACCGCCGCTACCGCTACCCCTTCATCAACTGCACCCAGTGCGGCCCGCGCTACACGCTGATCACCGCCCTGCCCTATGACCGCCCCAACACGTCGATGCGCGACTTCGTGCTGTGCGCGGACTGCCGTACCGAATACGAAAACCCGCTCGATCGGCGTTTTCATGCCGAGCCGATCGCCTGCCCGGTGTGCGGGCCGCATCTGCAGTTTGTGTCGGGAGATGAAAAGCTCGAGGGCGATGAAGTGGCGCTGGCCGCAGCCGTCGCGGCATTGCGCGCGGGAAGAATCGTCGCGGTGAAAGGCGTCGGCGGCTACCACCTGCTGTGCGACGCCAGCAACGATTCAGCTGTTGCCGCGCTGCGCGCCCGCAAGCCGCGTCCGACCAAACCGCTGGCTGTGATGCTGCGCGACCTCGATGCCTTGCGCGCGGTGATGCACACCACGCCGGAACTGGACAATTTCCTGGCATCCCCCGAACGTCCCATCGTGCTGCTGCCGAAACGCGTTGATTCCGGTCTGTCCGAACACATCGCCCCCGGCCTCACAGAAATCGGCTGCCTGCTGCCCTACTCGCCACTGCACGACCTGCTGTTGAACGACTTCGGCGGGCCGCTGGTGGCCACCTCGGGCAACCTCTCCAGCGAGCCGGTGCTGACCGACAACGCGGAAGCGCAGGCCCGTTTGAACCACCTGGCAGACGCCTTCCTGCACCACAACCGCCCCATCGTGCGCCCGGCCGACGATCCGGTGTATCGCGTCATCGCCGGTCACCCCCGGCCGCTGCGCCTGGGACGCGGCCTCGCGCCTCTGGAACTGGAACTCCCCGTGTCGCTGGCTGAACCCATGCTGGCGCTCGGCAGCCACATGAAGAACACCCTCTGCCTCGCCTGGGGCACACGCGCTGTCGTCTCGCCGCACATCGGCGAGCTCGACACGCCGCGCAGCCTCGACACCCTGGCGCAGGTGGCGGCCGACCTGCAGCGCTTGTATCAGGTGCAGGCAACCCGGCTCATCGCCGACCGCCATCCCGGTTACGGCTACCGCCGCTTTGCGCGCGACAGCGGCTTGCCGCTGGCCGAGGTCTGGCATCACCACGCCCACGCCTCGGCGCTGGCCTGGGAGTTTCCGCAGGTGGACGAATGGATCATGTTCGCCTGGGACGGTGTCGGCCTCGGCGAGGACGGCACGCTGTGGGGCGGCGAGGCCTTTACGGGTGCGCCCGGCTGCTGGCAGCACGCCGGTTCGTTCAGGCCGTTTCGGCTGCCCGGCGGCGACAAGGCCGGGCGCGAGCCGTGGCGCGCTGCGGCAGCGCTGCTGTGGGAAACGGGTCAGGCGGCGCCGTTTGCACCCGGGCCCCTGCACCAGGCATGGTCGGCCAGGCTGAATAGCCCTTCAAGTTCGTCGGTCGGCCGCCTGTTCGATGCTGCTGCGTCTTTATGCGGAATTTGTACTCACGCCAGTTTCGAAGGCGAAGGCCCGATGCGGCTCGAAGCCATGGCCACCCAGACTGATGGCGAAGTCGTTTCGCTGCCACTCGAACGCGACCCGCTTGGCCTGTGGCGCACCGACTGGGCACCGCTGCTTCCCATGCTCGGCGATAACGCCCTGCCAACTGCCGAACGTGCGTCCAGCTTCCATCTCAGCCTGGCGCAGGCGTTGGTCGAACAGGCCAAACAACTGCGTGCGCAAACCGGCATCCAGTCGGTCGGCCTCACCGGCGGCGTGTTCCAGAACCGCGTGCTGGCCGAAGCCACGATCAGCCGGCTTGAGGCCGCGGGTTTCAAGGTCCATCTGCCGCAACGCGTTCCCGTCAACGACGCCGGGTTAAGCTTCGGACAGGTCATCGAATTTCTCCATTCCTAAAAAGCCCATGGACGACACCCGCATCCTCCTCGCGCACGGCAACGGCGGCCGCCTGATGCGCGAACTCATCGCCGACATTTTTGCCAAGCATCTAGGCAACCCGCTGCTCGACACCGACGCCGACGCGGTGACACTGCCGCCGCTCGATGGCGAACTCATGGTCACCACCGACGGCTTCACCGTGCAGCCGCTGGAATTTCCCGGCGGCAATCTCGGCTCGCTGGCGGTGCACGGCGTGGTCAACGACCTCGCCGTGGCCGGCGCCGATCCACGCTATCTCACCTTGTCGGCGCTGATCGAGGAAGGGCTCGAAGTCGAGGTGCTGAACCGGCTCATCGCCAGCTTCGCCGCAGCGGCGCGCGAATGCGGCGTCGCCGTGGTGGCCGGCGACACCAAGGTGGTGCGTCGCGGCGAAGGCGGCGGCCTGTATCTGTCGGTCGCCGGCATCGGCGTCAAGCGCGCCCAGGCGCCGCTCGACATCAAATCCATCGCGCCGGGCGACGTCGTGCTGGTATCCGGCCCGGTCGGCGATCACGGCATCGCGGTGATGCTGGCGCGCGAACAGTTCGGCCTGTCCGGCGAACTGCGCTCCGACGTCGCCTCCGTGCTGCCGCTGGCCCAGGCGGTGCGCGATCTGCCCGGACTGCGCTTCATGCGCGACCCCACGCGCGGCGGCCTCGCCACCGTCGCCCACGAGATCGCGCGCGCCTGCGGCCACAACGTCAAGCTGAATCAAAGCGCCGTGCCGCTGCGTCCGGAAGTCGTATCGGTGTGTGAAATGCTGGGATATGACCCGTATTTTCTGGCATGCGAAGGCCGCATCGTCGCCGTGGCAAACGCCGCTACGGCAGAAGTCATCCTTACCCGCTGGCACGCCCTGCCCGAAGGCCTGGGCGCTTGCATCATCGGCCGCATCGAAACCGGCGACAGCCGGGTGATTCTGGAAACCGAGCTGGGCGGCCGCCGCGTTCTCGACGAACTGGAAGACGATCCGCTGCCGCGCATCTGCTGAATGGACATGGGGCGGTTCATTTTTTGACCTGTTCCGGTTTTTCGTGATCCCGGAAGTTTATTTCCTGCCCACCCCGCACTTACCCCATATCCGGGCACACGATGTGACCCTGTCATGAGCGGCTTTCTACAACGAGTCATTAGGGGAAATCTGCGAATGCCTCGCTATCTCCCCCGGCTGTTTGGACAACTGGGCGAAGATCAAAAAGCTCCCGCCGAGGCAACGCTTCGACAAGCGCGATGACAGGACCGAGACGGCGGTCGAGCGTCGGGTACAGCTGCTTTTTGGTGCCCAGGAAAACGGGGAACCCAAGTAACAACGCAAATCAACAGGCTTCCTGCAAGAACAACGGCTACCCATTGTGAGATACAACACTTAACACTTAAGGAATCAGCCATTCACTGATTGCTGACGGTGTGCCGTCCGTTCCGGGTGGAAATCGGATGACATAGCCACCTTTTGATGCAAATCGCTGTCCGGGACCCAGGCTAAGATGCGGGTAGATTGAGGGTGACAAGGAGGATTGCGTCATTTGTTCGATGCGTTCGATTAAATAATCCCGGGAAAAATTGTCCCCCAGATGAGATACCGCATCCCCAGTGACGGTGGCTGCGAAGAATGCGTTGGCCTGAGTGCGCTCATCCGTCAGCGGAATTTTCCTGGCGTGCAGCCAGGCCTTCATGCGTAACAATCGTTGCTCGCGACTCGCAGGCAAGTCAAACGGAAAAACCATATTTAACTTGCTCAACCAGCCCTGGGGAAAATCAGGTCGATGCATGCCAGACAGACTGGCTGAAATATAAATGTCCTTTAATGCCGCTGGCGGCCCACTGGCAAACCCAAGATCCTTGAGATCGGCTGAATCCAGCCATGCAACTAGCACATAAGGCCGATCCTTGCCGGCTAGCTTTGCCAGCGTTTCCATCGATAGCTGGGCACCTTCGGCCAGCGGATAATCCACAACCACTGCCCCCTTGTTGCGATGCAGCGCTTGGCGCAGAACCTCTACCGGCACACGCCCCAAGGCATTGTCGCGATACACCTGCACGACCGTGTCATTCCTGGCGGATTGGCGGGTTTTCAGAAGATGCTTGGCCAGCACCCCGGCTTCCAGCGTGACGCCGCGCGAGAAATAAAGCGGGTAATAGCCTGTTCCCGTCACATCGGGATAGTCCACATCGGGAAAGATGCAGGGAACCTCGAAGGTTTCACAGAACGTGTGCACCGGTTGCCAGGTGCCGCCGCCGACGCCGCCGATGACGGCAAACACGGGTTGTTGCCGATAGTAGGCTGCCAGTTGATCGCCCCAGGTTTGCGGCGGGCCGCTCAGTTCCCAGGGATGAAGCACCCAGGTCCGGAATGCCCGATACATCTGCTCGCGCCCGATTTCCCGGCGGCGCGTTTCCTTGCGGGTGCCGCCGTTCTTGTCGCTGACAAACGCCTGCAACACCTGCAGCATGGCCCGGGTTTTGTCCGGGCTAACGCCCGGCGCGATGATGGTTGCAAAGTGAATCGTTGTGTCGCTTACCCCTGGCGCAGGTTCGGCTGACAGCGCGCCAAGATAGGTGTGAAGCTGGGCAATATCAGCGCCGCTCAGCTGGTAGCGCGGCATCAGCGGGGCGAGCGTGTGACCGGCCGGGTCAATGCCCTCGCGGAGCGCCCGCGCCAGCGTCGCCTCGGTATAGGCCGGCCGCTCCGCTACGCGCGCGCCGGCAGCTACGCCACCGCCGGTTTCGACCGGGCGCGCAGTTTCGGGTTGGGCAAATAGCAAGCGTCCCGCTATCGGCCGGATGTTATTGCTGCCCTCGCTGCTGCCGAGTCCGCTCCGGCGGTGACACTTGGCGCAAGCCGCATCGGCACCGCTCAGCCCCACCCCTTTCTGCACCGTCGCGCGCACGGGTTCACCCGATGGAAGCACCCCGTCACGGTAGATACGCTGACCCGGCAGGCTCGCCCCATCGGCAGGGGTCGCCACTGCCAGACCGTGCCCGGCCAAGGCAAGCAGCAGCGCCAGAATGGGGGCCGCGCGACACATGATTTCAGGGATGACAGCGCGGCCCGAGGGACACGGCTAACGGAATGTGAGCTGGCGGTACTCGCGCAGGATGTCTTCGGCGCTGGCGAATCCGTCCAGCCGCACCCAGGGCTGCCCTGCCCTCGCCCGCAGGAAGGTAGCCGGGGTATGTCCCATCTTGTCGCCGCGATAGACATCGAACGCGCGCTGCACCGCGATGCTGTTGTCGAGGCTGCCCGTCAGCAGCTTCCACTGCGGTCCTGCGCCGTATTTTTTGGCATAGATTTTGAGTGCCTCCGGGGTGTCGTGCTCGGGATCGATGGAAATCGACACCATGCGCACCGTGTCCCGTTCCTGCCCCAAGGCTGCCTGCACCTGGGAAAAAGTCGTGCTCATTACCGGGCAAATGGCGCCACAGCTGGTGAAAATGAAATTCAGGATGACCGGCTTGTCGTCGAGCTGGCTGCGCAGCAAGACCCCTGCCCTGTTGGCATCCAGCAGCTTCACATCTGGAATGGTGTAGGTCGCCTGCGTGCGCACATAGCCGTCCTGCTCGCTGGGCATGGCGTGATGATGGTGATGCTCATGCTCCTGCGCGATCGCGGCGGGAAATGGCGCCAGTCCCAGTGCCAGTGTTGCGAGTATCGCGAAACCGAGGTGTCTGGCTGCCCTGCAGCCTGCCGCTTCGGTAGCAGAACCACGGTGTACCGGATCATTCGCATTCATCTTGACTTCCCTCCTGTTCAGATTGCGCGTTTCAATTCACGGATACGCGTACGTAGGCCGTGTTCGAGCTGGCAGGCGTGATGTAGGTGTCCATCACCCGGTAGCGGAATGTTTCGGTGCCACGGAAGTTGAGCTTGGGTGTGTAGGCAAGGGTTCCGTCCGCATTGACGACCACCCTGCCGCCCTTGTTGGGTGCGCTCGTAATCGTCACGCTGGCCGCGTTGATGACGTTGGCCGGGTCGATCACGGTATCGGGGTCGCTGTCGTTGGCCAGCACGTTGATGACGATGGGCACATACGGCGGCGAAGTGCGGCGTACCGGTGCGGTCGCCGTGTCGTCCACGGCCAGCGGCGCCCGGTTGGCGTTGACGCTGATGGATACCGTGGCCACATTGCTGGTGGCAGCGTGGCTGTCCTGTGCCTGATAGCTGAAGCTCACAGAACCGCTAAAGTCGGGCGGCGGGGTGAAACTGAAGCCCCCATCGTTATGGGGCACCAGCGTGCCGCCGGCAGGCGACAGCGCACCGAAATTCACCGCGGCCAGGGTGTCGCCGGCATCCGGATCGCTGTCGTTGCCGAGGATGCCGGGGGCCGGGATACTGAGCGTGCCGTGCTTGATCATGCTATAGGCATCGCTCTGCGCCTGCGGCGGGTTATTCAGGCCGGCCAGCAGCACCTGATAGGCCGCCTGCACGTCAGCCAGGCCGTAACCATAGCTGTTGTCCTCGCCGGCCACGCCCAGATCCTGCGCGCTCTGTGACAGCGCCGCTTCGATCTGCATGACGCCGGCACCGGGAAAGGCGCCTGCCAGCAGCGCCATCGCGCCCGCCGCATGGGGGGCAGCGTAGGACGTGCCGGAGACCACGGCATACAGCGGCAACCCGCCGAAGGAGAGATCGGCCGTGTTGATGTTGACGCCGGGCGCGACCAGTTTCGGGTACACCGTGCCGTCGCAGGCGGACTGGCCGCGGCTGCTGAAGCTGGCGATGGCCAGTGAGGCATCGATTGCGCCGGCAGAAAAGCCTTGTGGATTGTTGGCCGGGCTGACGCTGGTCAGCGGCGCCGGGCCGTCGTTGCCTGCGGCAAATGCCACGGCAATGCCGGCGTTTTTGAGCACCTCGATGTCCGCGCTGAATTCGGTCATGCACTGCCCGGCCGTGCCGGCCAGGCCCCACGAAGCATTCACCACATCCGGTGCATCCACCGTAGTCAAATCGCCATCGGGGTCGAGCAGCCATTGAAACGCAAGGTGAATGTCGCTGTAGTGGGCAAGGCCGGCGTCGTTATAGAGCTTGGCTGCGATCCAGCGGGCATCCGGCGCCATGCCGATGGCGGTCCCTCCAGCGCCCCCGCCGACCATGATGGCCATGGTCTGGGTGCCGTGGCCGTCGCTGTCATGCGGGGTGACGTGCTCGCCGTGGGGGTCGTACCAGCTGTTGTCGCCGCCGCGCCATTGGGCGGCCAGATCGGGATGCAGGGCATCGACGCCGGTATCCATGTTGGCCACCACCACGCCGGCGCCGCTATGGCCCAATGACCACAGTTCCGGCGCCCGCACCACGTTGAGATTCCACTCCGGTGGCGCCGTATCGCCAAAGGTGGTCACGGGGGCCTGCATGGTCGAATCCAGGCGAATGCTTTCAATGCCGGGACGGGACGCCAACTGGCGGATGACACTGGCGCGCGCCGTCACGGCGATGCCGTTGA
>Ga0208375_1001755_pt1 | contig 22775 bp, 17 predicted proteins | sample RifOxyD1_FD_184038 | JGI IMG/M metagenome (GOLD analysis project Ga0208375, IMG submission 184038) | Soil microbial communities from Rifle, Colorado - Rifle Oxygen_injection D1 (SPAdes) | ecosystem: Environmental > Terrestrial > Deep subsurface > Rock core/Sediment | place: Rifle, Colorado...
AAGGTCAGGATCAGGAATCCTCATAGAAGTAGTTGATGTTTTAATGCAATAGGCAGTGGATGATGAAGGGTCTTTTGGTATACTATTGGGGTAGTCTTCAGCCAACTCATTGATATACTCATTTTGCCCAAAATCCCGTGTACTTTCCAAAGTTCTGGCAATACCGGCAATATCAGCCGTCCGAATTTTATCACGGGCATTCCTTTGGGCACCGGCATAGATACTGATGGCAACGGCAGAAAGGATTGCCAGAATGGCAATAACTACCAGAAGCTCAATTAGGGTGAAGCCCCAGGATTTATTTTTTCCCCTCATACCTTAAATATATCACAATTTTATCTGCAAGTCAGGGAAATAATAACATCAGGGGCTAAGGCTTTGCACGCAGTATGGTTCAGTGTCTCTCTCCATTCGGGCGCAGATTTTCCAGGATTTGATTAATCCTCTGTTTAAACAGGTTTCCTCATTATCACAATTAATAATCGATGGGATACTGTTCCAATAACCCGGGACGCTGGAATTAGGTTTGGGAAAAACGGTATTTTGCCAATCTATCAAATTGCTGTCTACTGCCGAATAATCAAAGAAGAGGAAACGGTCACCCATACTGCTACTGCTTGTCCAGATTATATACTTCGGCATATCATTGGTATCAGAATGGTTTAAGGGATCCTTCGGTATCGGGTCTGCCGGGGGATTGCGGGGAAAGTCTGCAGCAGCCATAGTTAAATCGTACCGGTATACGCCGCTGGCAAGATCTCTGCTTGTCTCAATGGCTTTGGCAATCTGGTCCACTTCAGCCCTTCTTGCCCCGTCTCTGGCAGTAGCTTGAGCTGCAGAATAAACAGCAACACCAATGGTAGAAAGTATTACTATTATGGTAATAACTACCAGAAGCTCAATTAAGGTAAAACCCCTTCGGCTTTGCTCAGGGTAAACACAGGCAGGTCTTTTCATTACACCATCATTGTGAATATAATTTTAACTCCTTGTCAAGTGCTAGATTAGCCTTGGATATAATGACATTATCTCCTTGCCAAAAAGAAGGATCAGGCCGGCTCCAAGTGAGAGAAACGGGCCAAAAGGAATAGTTTCTTTAATTGTTTTCTTTTTAAGAACCATAAGAACAAGGGCAAAAAGAGCTCCCATAATAAATGAGAGAAAAACTGCAGCCAGTGCTCCCGGAAACCCCAACACCAGCCCCAGGAAAAACACATATTTAACATCGCCCCAGCCCATTCCTTTACCGCGGGTGATTATAATGAGCAGGGCAAATACTGCCGATAGGCCGATGGCAGAACCCAAAGCCCAGAGGGTTGGCTCAAAAAAACGGTAGATGCGCGACTGGACATAAGTCATACCCGGCATCATTAAATATTGCCCCAAAAGACTGCTTTTTAAATTCACATAAAATAAAATTGAACGGGAAGTTGAATCCGCAATCAGATAAAACAGGGCAAATATAGAAGCCGGATAAGTAACTTTATCCAGTATTAAGCCTGTTTTATTATCAGTCCAGAAAACTATTGTTAAAATTACCAAAACAAACAGCTGGAAGAAAATTTTGGTAACAAGGAATATTGTATTAATATTGGGCGTAATAATCAGGCCGGTATTGGGGGAAAGGGTAATATAAAATACCGCTGCAACAGCTATCCCCAAGACAACTTCAGTCAAAAAATCACCAACAGGAATCTGTTTTTTGCAATAGCGGCATCTGCCCCGGAGGGATAGATAGGAAAGCACAGGAAAAAGGTCGCACCAGGCCAGTTTGTGTTTACAAGACTGGCAGTGCGACCTTCCCCTCAAAGATCTTCCACCGGATAATCTTTCAGCGGCCGCCTTAGCAAAGCTTCCCAATACCGCGCCTATAATAAATCCTAAGACCGCTGTCACCATAGGCTATGGTATAAGACCCAAGTTTGTCCCAATCTCATATTTAGCAATATCCCCGCCACCATCATTTGCCATCTTTGAGGCATACATAGTTGACTCTAAAGTAGCATTTATTTCCCAGCCTGTAGCGTCAGCTTTGTAGTTATAGATTACAGTTGGGTGACTGGGGTCAACCGGTAAGGACGACAATGAATAGCTAGTTGACGATGAAACATCAACCTTCACCCAGCCGGAACCATCAGCTTTCGTAGAATTTAGATCATCGGTATCACCAAGACAAGGCAGAACGACAATATCTTTGCAAATTACTTCTGCAAGAGTAGGGCTTGTTGTTTCTGCAACAGCTACATTAATAGCCTGCTGGAGGTTGCTTAAATCCTGCATTCTGGCAGCATCCCGGCTTCTCTTGAGCAATTCAAGAGGCTGAATGGTAACCCACAAGACCGCTGCTAAAATACCAATAATGGCAATAACTATTAGAAGTTCCACTAGAGTGAAACCACGAGCAGTTCTTTTCAAAATTTCTCACCTCCTTTACCTATAATTTATTGTTGTCATAAATATAAACTTTAGTCAAGCCCTCTTTATCCCCCTTCGCGAAATACCCCGAGCGTAGGCTCGCAGGTGAAAGCGAAGGATTTTCGCTTCGAAGGGATTCCGCTCCCGACAAATCATTGGGAGAAGATACCCCGACCGTGAGTCCGTGGGGAACTTCATTTAATGCTGGTTGTGAGCTGATAGATGGGCAAAATAACCGATACAACAAGTAAGCCTACCCCAATGCCTAGAACAATTAAAACAATCGGTTCGATTAAAGCGGTGATATTTTTCAATGAATTGTCAGCTTCCGCCTCAAAATGATTAGCCAGCCTTGACATGACTTCGTCCAGTTTACCGGTTTCCTCACCAATTTTAATCATCTGCCCGACAATCCTGGGAAAAACCTTCAGGGACAAAATCTGGTCGGAAAAAGGCAAGCCTCTTTCTACTCCCTTATAGGCCAAGTCAAGTCCGTCTTTATATACCCGGTTGCCGGAGATATCACCCACAATCTTAATTGAATCCAGGATCGACAAACCGGCAGCGATTAAAAGCGATAATGTCCTTGTAAAATTTGTCATAATCACCAAATTTGCCACCTTGCCAACGACCGGCATTTTCAATATAAATTTATCAATTGCCAGCCTGCCCTCGGGGGTCCTGGCAAACCGCCTGATAAAAAACATCGCAACTACGGCTATAAAGGCAACTGCCCACCAAAAATTCAGGATAAAATTGGCCATCCCGAGCATAATTTGCGTAGGGAGGGGCAGTTCAATACCCGAATCCTTATAAAGCCCAGTCAATTTCGGCATTACAAAAAAAACCATCACCATCATCACAGCTACCATCATAGTGATGACCAGCGCCGGATAAATCATGGCCCCTTTGACCTTACTTTTAAATTCCCGCTCCTTTTCCAGATTGGTCGCCAAATCCTTAAGGATAATGTCCAATTTTCCCGACGCCTGCCCCGCCCTGACAAGTTTGCCGTAAAGGGGAGGATAAATATCCGGGTGCTTTTCCAGGGCAGTTGCAAAATCCAATCCCCCCTTGACATCCCGCGAGATCTCGCCCAAAGCACGTTTAAACTTATTATTTGCCTGTTGTTCTTCCAGTATATCCAGGGCTTCCGAAAGCACCAGCCCCGCTTCTACCATAGTGGCAAGCTCACGGGTTGACACTACAATATCCTCAAAAGAAACCCGCGATAAATATTTATCCCAAAATTTCTCACTGCTGCCGGATCCGCTTTTGATGGAAATAACAATCAGGTGTTTCCGCCGCAGCAAATTGGCAGCCTGGACTTCATCGGCTGTCTCAACCTCGCCTTTATGGTACTCTCCTTGCAGGTCTTTGGTAACATAGCGGAAAATAGACATGAATTTTATATTCCCCCAACCAGTTTTGCCAATAGGTCAGGCCGGAGGCTAAAGTTTTGGGCCGTCTCAAAGGAAACCCTGTTGGAAACAATTAAATCAACCAAAGATTTCTCCATTGTCCTCATACCCATTTCCGCTGAAGTCTGGATTAAATTATCAATCAGGTGGGTTTTGCCGTCACGGATTATTGATGACAGGGCCGGGTTGCCAAGGAGAAGCTCTACAGCCAAGGCCCGCCCGGGGATAACGGTCGGAATCAGCCGTTGTGATACAACAGCTTCCAAAACCGCCGCCAGCTGCAGCCTGATTTGGGGCTGTTGGTGCTCCGGGAAAACATCAATAATCCTGTCAATTGATTGGGCAGCAGAGTTAGTATGCAGTGTTGCAAAAACCAAATGTCCGGTTTCGGCGATGGTCAAGGTTGCGGCAATCGTTTCAAAATCGCGCATCTCGCCAACCAGTACCACATCCGGATCCTCACGGAGCACAGCTTTCAGCGCATTAGACCAGGTTTTAGTGTCAAGGTACATTTCCCGCTGGGTTATAATTGATTTAGCTTTGGGATAAATATATTCAATCGGGTCCTCTATAGTAATAATATTGGAACTCCTTTCTTTATTTATCTTGTTGATGAGCGAAGCAAGAGTGGTTGATTTACCGTGGCCGGTTGGGCCTGTCACCAGTATCAGACCCTGGCGGAGTTCGGAAAATTTCCCTACAGCAGGAGGCAAACCAAGTTCTTCCCAAAGGGGAATAACAGCCGGTATCAGCCGGAGAGAAGCTGACAGGTGTCCCTTCTCCCGGAATAAGTTGACCCGAAATCTTGCCCTGCTTTGAAAAGAGATGGCAAAATCAAGTTCGAAGGTAGAATCGAAAACCTGCTTTTGCAAAGGGGAAAGAAGAGATAAGATTAAGGACGCAATTTCACTGTCGGAAATAATATCCGCTCCGGTTACCGGCACCAAATCCCCAAATAAGCGGACCATCGGCGGATAACCTACCACCAGATGTAAATCAGAAGCTTTTCTTTCAATAGTTATTTCCAAAAGTTGTTGTATATTCATAAGTTCAGCCAGCTAATCTTCCGCTACCCTTAAGACTTCTTCCAGGGTAGTTACACCCTCCAATACTTTCATGTATCCATCCTGTTTTAAGGTAATCATCCCTTCATCCACTGCCTGTTTTTCCACCTCTTGAGCCGAAGCCCTCTCCAAGATCAGCTTCATCACTCCCGCAGAAACAACCAGGACCTCAAATATGCCGATCCGGCCCAGGTAACCGCTTTTGCCACATTCCGCGCAGCCTGCACCCTTATAAAGCGTCACAGGTTTATTATCAGGGAAAAATTTGCCTAAGATCTGCCTGATATTATCCATCACCTCGGGCGGGGGAGTAAAAGAAGTTTTACAAGTTGGGCAAATCTTGCGCAAAATCCGCTGACCGGCAACAGCATTAATTGATGAAGCAAGTAGAAACGGTTCCATCCCCATATCCAAAAGCCGGGGGAGAGCACCCGCGGCAGAATTGGTATGGAGCGTGGAAAAAACTTCATGTCCGGTCAGAGCCGCCTGGATAGCCAGATCCGCGGTTTCACTGTCGCGGATTTCTCCTACCAGCATAATATTGGGGTCCTGGCGGAGGAAACTGCGCAGAGCCGAAGCAAATGTTAAACCAATTTGCGGATTGACCTGAACCTGATTGGCCCCGGGAATTTTGTACTCAACCGGGTCTTCAACCGTTAAAATATTAACCCTGGTGGTTGAAAGCCTGGTTAAAATTGAATAAAGGGTGGTAGTTTTACCGGAGCCGGTCGGCCCGCAAATCAGGATGATGCCGTGTGGCCTGGTAATTTGAAAATCCAAATTTCTAAGTGCCACCCCCCGGAGTCCCAATTCCTGCAATGTCGGGGCAATAGTGGTTTTAGGAAGCAGCCTCATTACAACCTTTTCTCCATAGATCGTCGGTACAGTAGAAACACGTAGGTCAAAAACCTTAGTCCCGGCGGTATAGCTAAAACGGCCATCCTGCGGCAGTCTTTTTTCCTCAATTTTTAAAGTAGATAAAATTTTAATCCGGGAAACTAAAGCATCATGAACCCCCCGGGGCAAAATTATTTTTTCATGTAAAATTCCATCAATCCTGTAACGCACCCTGGTTTTATCTTCTTCCGGCTCAATGTGAATATCAGAAGCCCGTGATCTAACAGCGTATTCCAAAAGCTGGGTAATGATGTTGGAAACAGGGGCTTCCTTGATAATCTCGGCTTTTTCATCCGGCACTACTTCGGATCTTGAAAGTTCCGTAACCTCTTTAAGCGCGGATGTTACCTCGGTAGTCAAATTCTGGGAATACTCTTCGGCTACGGCTTTACTGATGTCTTCCGGCACAGCCAAATAAGGCTTAACAAAAAGCCCTGATTTTTGCTCAATGAATTGAATTACCTGAAGGTCTAAAGGGTCTGCCATGGCTACAAAGAGCTTGTCGCCTTTTTTGTCAAACGGGATAAGATGGTAACGGCTGGCAGCCGCTTCAGGAATAAAATTTAAGATATCTGTAGGAACTCCCTTATTTTCCAGATTGACAAAAGGGACACCTAAAAGCTTTGCCCGGGCAGAGTGAAACTGCTGGGGAGAAACCAGTTGATGTTTTTGGATAATCTGCTCGGTTGAGAGGCCGGAGTTGACTGCCTCAAGCTTGATAGAGGAAACTTGCTGGGGATTTAAAACCCCCATACTTTGCAAAATATCTTCAATTCCCATCTGGACAGGTTGTGCCATAAACTACTATCCCGACACATCGGGACCTATATCCATTATTGTCAGAGTGGAGCAAGGGTGTCAATGATGTATAATCTCCTCAATGATTTCCTGTTTGATTGTTTCACCCGATATTTCAAAAAGGGAAGAGGAGGCAGAAAAAAGAATTACTTCTTTGGAACTTTCCAAAAATCATCCCAACCTTTTATGGCTTTCGGAAGAGGAAAAGCTGGGGATCAGCGAGGTAAGACATATCCAGGAATTTTTAAGCCTTAAGCCATATCAGGGAAAGGCCCAGGCAGTAGTCATTTTAACGGCTGAAAAATTAACTGAACCTGCCCAAAATGCGCTTTTAAAAACCCTGGAAGAACCCAATGAAAATGTCACCATTCTTTTGGGGGTATCAGCAGAAGACCAGCTTTTACCCACTATTTTATCCCGCTGCAGTATACTAAACCCACAAAATACTTCCACATCGGGGGTGGAACAAAAGTTTCAGGCAGAAATTGAAAAATTAATCGGATCGTCAATGGAAGAAAGATTTAAGTTTGTGGAAAAGTTGGAAGAGCGGGAAGAATTTTTGCATGAATTAATTGTCAATTTTAGGCATAAGCTATTGGAAAAATCCTTAAATGAGAGTATCACCGGTTTTTTAAAAGATCTTCTGGAGGCAGAGAGATGGGCTAAACAAAAAGTTACAATGCGAGCTATTCTAGAATATTTAATGCTCAAGATGCCCCAAAACTAAAACCCTTTACTTTTATTCTTGTAAGTACCATTATATTAAGTAGTGTTAAATTTCATCGGGCAAAGATTATATTTATCTGTTGGTTTTGTCGTTTTTCTAATCTTAATCCCATTTTCTTTTTGGATGATAAAAATCTCTCTCTTGAGCCCCAAACCAGCTATTTATTCCACTGTAAGGTTTTCTTCAAAAAGTATACAGGCCCTTGCTCCAGGCGATTCCCTAATAGGCAAAGGCCTTCCCAATTCTAAAGTTATATTATCAATTTCACAAAAAGCGGGGGAGGCAAATTTGAAAACAAATCAGAATGGTGATTGGAGCTATAAAATCCCTACGAATATTAAAGATGGAACATACAGGTTGTCTATTCTTAGTCTGGACGCCAATGATCAGCTTGCTGGTATCAAAAGTTATCAAATAAAAATTATTTCCAAAAGTTTCTTACTGGATATAAATTTTGATTTCTTCAAAATAAAGTCTGCCGGAGCCCAGGGCATTAATCAAGATTTATTCTCCAATCCGGAGTTTTTAAAATGGAGAAATTATATGCGGTTTTGTTTCCATACCATACCTGATGTACAAAATGGAGAAATAGTGTTATATGACGAGCAAAGATGGGAAACGGAACACCCAGGCGCACAACTTTGGGCAGCTCCTTCTGCCCAAGAATCAGTGTCATGCAATTTTAAAGTCTCAAACGTAGACTTTATTCAGTTATTAACTGAAAAACTTTACTACAACAAGTATTATCCGATTGAATCCCTCACTCCTTATTTTCCAGAAATTGAAGAGTTTTTGCAAAATAATCTTCAGAACCAATATAACATCTGGGACAGTAAATTAATTTCGGGAAAAGCTTTTTATGAGGGAAGCTCTACTGACTGGAAAGATACTATAGACGAAGCTACTCTAACACAATATATAAACGAGGCAAGCAGTCAAATCGGAGACGTTAGATACCGTCAACAGCATCCCGAAGCTTATACTGCTGACCTTATAGAGATAGGAGACTCACTTGTAGGCATAGGTAATCTTATTAAAGTAATTGTTGCCATGCCCCAACTCGCTCCTTCTTCACCAGACAGTGGCAATTTTATTGATGCAATGTTCACAGCCACTTTACTCTGGGGACAAGCGCTAAAGGCCGGCAAAGGAACTTATCTTGCGATATCTGACGTTTTAGATATGGCACGAGAAGGATCAGTCATCCGTAGATCAATCCAAACAGGAGAGTTCGTCGCGTTGGAACCCCTTCTGGGGAGACCCAAATCATGGGGATATCATCCGAGTCTTCCGGGACCAAAATTCCCAGTAGGGTTAAATCCGATTCGGGAGGGAGGATTCCCGCGACCACTTTCCGCTAGCGGCATATTTAATTTTAACGGTGACGTCTTACCTGCTATTCAGGCAAGACAAGCTTGGTCTTTCTCAAGACAAGATATTTTAAGACCCGCTGCCTCAAACGTACAATCAGTTATAGCGCAAGTCGAGGCAAGGCTTGGGAGAAAAATTCCCATCGATCCCGATTTCAGATCATTTGTGGAAAATGCAATGGCTTTCGTTATACCACGCAGGTTCTTTAGAGATCCATCTGCCGCGTATGCAGCAGGAGATATGGTCGTGATTAGTTTAGAGAGCTTTCAGTCCCCAAGCGGTCTCTTCGACTTAACCCACGAGATTTGGCATAGAATAGGGAACCGCAAGACCATCCTTAAGGATGGCACCATAGTATACATGCTCCCCCCCGGTGGAGGTTGGTTCTATAAAGGTCCAGGAGAAAAAAACAAGGTTTTTACTGCTATCTATGAGTTGGCAACTGATTATGGCGCAAGCCTTGCACTTAAAGAAAATCCTCTTTCCTATGGAAGTTCATTTCTCGCGGGTAGTTACGCATATCAAAATCCTCGAATGGTAAATGTCATGCAACGGATGTTTGAACGCGACCCCAGACTGGCAGATAGTTTTTTGGAATTCTCGTTAACTGGTGACAGTGGTGCACTAGTGAGAAGCACATTAAATCTCACTTCAAGCCAAAATCTACTTAAAAAACTTTTTCCATCTGCAGTAGGGCAGACCGATTATGAAAAATTTCTGGCCCTTTTCAGAAGGGGATACGGTGTAAACTGGAGTGCCATCACATATCTCGGAGTTGGGGGGACAATTCTAACGGAAGAATTGCGAACTGTATCAGATGAAGAAAAAGCAATGATCGATCCTGCTTTTACTGTAAACGATGATTTTATTACTGATGGTTATGATGAAAGTTCGGATGATTATGACAAAAAAATTACCATAGATAGCGTACGGGGTGATATAGTGCCGGGAGGGCAGCTTACAGTTTCTGCCTTACTCTCTTCCGGTGATGGAACATCTCTTATGAATGAAGAATTTGCAGAAACATGGGCTCTTGATCAGAATCCAGAGAGTACACCCCAATCAACCAGTGAAATTCAGGCTTTGGAAGGAGGCGAAAATGTCAGGGGACATGCAGTGTTATTTTACCAAACGATTTAACTTCGGGGAACCATACAATTTCAGTTTATTTAACAAGATATGGTTCTGATGCAATTTTGGCCTCTGATAAATTCCAGTTAAATCCTGTGGCAGAAGTTTCCCCAATTCCCGTCACAATCTCCTCCATCATCATTGACGATCAGGAAATTACACCCGACCGTTTCCAGTATTCGTTTGGCTTAAACCTAAAAGGCGAAGAGGGAATACCCGGAACTTTCAATATCCCGATCAAAATAAATTATTCGGATGGCACAAGTAACTATTCAGCTTTTACTTTTGATTACCAACCTCAAAATGAAAACTAAGAAAACTTTACTGACAATTTTAATCATTATTTTTCTGCTGGCCGCAGTTGGAGCAAGTGTTTATCTTGTCAGCAAGCCCCAAATTTTCAAAAGCCGAGCGAGTACTAATCTTTCTGATGCCTTTGAAATAACTGACACCAATGGCAATACAATAATATGTCAGGAAGATAGATGTGCTACCAAATCTTTATACATTAACTTCAAAATTAATAATTTAACACCTCTTAAGCCCAGCCCATAAAAAAGTAGGGAGTTTACATTATTGCAACAGTCTAAACTAATACATCCAGGTTGCATTTTTGGCGTTTAGCTGGTAAACTGTTTTGATGGCTAAAAAATCCACACAGTATGGGGCAAAAGAAATTCAGGTCCTTGAAGGACTGGAGCCTGTCCGCAAGCGCCCGGGCATGTATATAGGGTCCACAGATGAGCGCGGGCTATGGGTGATGGTCAAGGAAATCATTGATAACTCGGTTGATGAGGCCATGGCCGATAGGTGCCAAAATGTTTGGGTCACCTTACATAAGGATAATTTTGTTACCGTAGCTGATGATGGATTAGGAATCCCTTATGAAATGCATGAAAAGGGAAAGTCCGCCCTTGAGATTGCCATGACCATGCTTCATGCAGGAGGCAAATTCGGCGAGGGAGCTTATAAAGTTTCCGGAGGTTTGCATGGAGTTGGCGCCTCGGCAGTCAATGCTTTATCCGAATACATGCGGGTGGAAACTAAACGCGCGGGGAAAGTCCATTTCCAGGAATATTGCGAAGGCAAACCTAAATTTACGGTTAAAGAAATGAAGGCATGCGATCTCCCTAAAGATTTTAAATATTATTTTGATTGGCCTTCAAAATCCGGAGTCAGAACTACTTTCCGGGCCGACCCTTCTATTATGAATACCATCACCCCTTCTTTAAATACCATCATCAAGCAAATTAAGAACAGGTCGTACCTGGTAGCCGGGCTTTATTTTCATTTATTTGATGAAAGAGTTAACCGTGAACTGCACTACTACTTTGATTCCGGAATTGTAGCCTTAATCCGCCATATCAATAAAAATAAGGGGGGACTGCATAAGCCCATTTATATCCACAGAGCGTTGGAGGGTATAGATGTAGAAGTTGCCATCCAGTATTCCGACTCTATTAACCCTAATGTGGAATCATACGCCAATGTCCAGACCACTGCTGACGGTGGAACTCATTTGACCGGCTTTAAAACTGCCCTAACCCGCTCCATCAATGACTATGCCAGAAAACAAGGCTACCTTAAGGAAAAAGATGATAATTTAACAGGGGAGGATACCATTGAAGGCATTACGGCAGTTGTGGCCATTAAAATGGACTCGGATAAACTGCAATTTGAAAGCCAAACTAAAGAAAAGCTGGGCAATGCTGAAATGGGTCCGGTCGTTTCCCAGATTACCAAGGAAGGCCTGGATACTTTTTTTGAGGAAAACCCTCAAGATGCCAAAAGGGTGATGGAAAAAGTCATTACTGCAGCCAGGGCCAGGCTGGCTGCCCGGGCAGCCAAAGATGCGGTCCTCCGAAAAGGCGCTTTTGAAGGCGGCGCCTTGCCGGGAAAACTGGCTGATTGCCAGGAAAAGGAAGCCGCCAACTCCGAGCTTTATATTGTAGAAGGAGACTCTGCAGGAGGATGTTTTGATGGCAATACACAGATCGCACTGGCAGACGGCAGAAATATAACATTCAAAAAACTTGTTGAGGAAAATAAACTTGGAAAGAAAAATTATTGCTATACAATTAAATTAGATGGAACAATTGGGTTAGCTCCCATATCAAATCCAAGAATAACTAAAAAAAACACAAAGGTAATCAAAATTATCTTAGATAATAAAAAGGAAATTATCTGTACTCCGGATCACCTCTTCATGTTAAGGGATGGAACTTACAAGCAAGCTTCAAAATTAGCTACCAGCGACTCATTAATGCCTCTCCGCAAACAATTATCCAGACTGGGAAAAAGAATTACTATAGAAGGCTACGAATTAGTCTTTGATACAAAAATGCACCGCTGGATTTTTACCCATCTGCTGGCAGACAAATATAACCTGGAAAATAATATATACTCCGAGTCTGACGGACACAGACACCATAAAGATTTTAATAAACTAAATAATAATCCCTATAACATAGTCAAGCTTTCAAAAGATGAGCATCTTTATTATCATCGCCAGCACTTACAAATGACTCTTCACAAGCCGGATGTTAAAGAAAAAGTAAGAAAATTACGCCAAACAACCGAATATAAAGAAAAAATTAAGAAAATAATGACACAACCAAAAATGATAAAATCACTATCTGATAGAGCTAAAAAACAATGGGAAAATGAAGGATATAAACAATACATGACAAAAAAATTCATGGAATTTTATAATTCTTCAGCTAAATACCGCAAAGAAAATAATGAGCGTCTAAATAAAGAACAACAGAAATATTGGACTGATAAAAAGAACCGCATTCTACGATCAAATAAAACCCAAGAATTTTACATTTTTCACCCAGAACAGAAACAATTATTGTCCAAACTGGCAAAAGAGCAATGGAATAATGAATCTTTACTTAAATGGAGAAGTGAAAAAACAAAGAATCAATGGACTCCAGAGTTTAGGACAAAACGGAAAGAATCATATAGTAAGACTTACCTTCAAAAAGCATTAATAACATTAAAAAAAATTCAGGAGAAAGAAGGAAAAATCCAAATTGACCGATATAATGAAATCCGAAAACAGACTGGAGATAGGAGTTTAATTAAATTTGAAACTATTGCAAATAGATTTTTTGGTGGAGATTATGAAAAACTAGAACAAGCTGTTTATAATTTCAACCATAAAATTATAAAAATTGAAAAATTAAAGAAAAAAGTTGATGTTTATGATTTGGAAGTAGCAGGGACTCATAATTTTGCATTAACGAGCGGAATTTTTGTCCATAATAGCGCAAAACAAGGAAGGGACCGGAAGTTCCAGGCTATTTTGCCGCTCCGGGGCAAAATTTTAAATACCGAAAGAGCCCGTTTGGACAAAATTTTAGAGTTTGAGGAAATCAAGATTCTGGTGATTGCGCTGGGTACGGGAATCGGGGATACTGTAGATTACTCCAAAACCCGCTATCACAGGATAGTCCTCATGACTGATGCTGATGTGGACGGGGCCCATATCCGGACTCTTCTTTTAACCTTCTTTTTTAGATATCTTCCCGACCTCCTGACGCGCGGTTATATCTACATTGCCCAACCACCGCTTTTTAAGCTCCAGCGGGGGAAAGATTTACGCTATGCCTACTCTGATGAAGAACGGGACAGCACCCTCAAGGAAATGAGGGTATCCAAAACTGATGGTATTGTTATCTCAAGATATAAAGGCTTGGGAGAAATGAACCCGGAACAACTTTGGGAAACTACCATGAATCCGGAAAACAGGGTGTTAAAGCAGGTAACCATTGAAGATGCAACACTGGCAGATGAGGTTTTTTCCATGCTGATGGGTGAGGAAGTCCCTCCCCGCAAAAAATTCATCCAGACTAATGCGAAACAGGCAATCCTTGATGTATAATTCTCATGGTAAATTCTGCAGATCATTCACAAATTCTCTATCAAGCTTATGAGCAATTTTTATTGCCGGTTTTTAATAAAAAAGTTCCCATGCCTTACCGCATTAATATTCCACCCGATGAGCACCCCGCAAAGCAGGGCAAAAGTGCGCCGGAAGTTATCTTAAAACAACTTCAGGAAGATGCCAGAAATCAAAATTTTGATCTTCAAAAAGCATCTATGGAAGAGACAAGAGAGTTCATGAGAAAGAATCAGTTAGGTATTGATTGTTCAGGCTTTGCTTACCGCATACTTGATTTTTTAGTCCAAAAAATTAAGGGTAAGAGTTTAGAAGATTTTGGTTTTCCCCATGTTGGCATTACCAATGTAAATATATTAACTTCTGATGAATTTTCAGTACCTATTGACAATTTCACAAACGCACAGCCGGGAGATTTAATCAGACTGGACAGCAAAGCCGTTGACGGAATACCTCATTGTCTGGTCATCCTGGATAGTATTATTACCTATGCCCACTCCAGCCGCCAAACAAACCCGGATGGAGTACATACTGCACAAATTAAAGATGAAAAATTCCCGGATGATTTAAAAATGTTTCGCTTCAAAAAGGAAGAAGGGGATGGCATAAGGAGGCTGAAAATATTACAATGACAGAAGATTTAACAGAAAGGCATAAAGTGAATCTAGATGTACCATATTATTCACAAACGGAAGAGACAGCTTTAAGTAAATATGGTACTAAAGCCTGTGGCCTGACATCGCTTCGTATGGTTCTGGCTTTTTATGGCCAAACATTTAATATCAATCAGATGGAACAATTGGCAAATCGTGTCGGAGCTTATGATGAGAATGCTCGCTGGACACATGCCGGATTAGTTAATATTGCCAGAGACGCTGGACTTATGGGTTTCCGTATTAACTATTCAATGCTCAGTGATGAAGATATTGATAATGCGTGCGAAATTTTTGCAATCGAGGGTGGAGTCCGTAAGGAAATACATGAGGAAATAGATAATTTTAGAGAAAATGTTGAATTTGCTAGAGAACAAGGTGATTTAGCTTCAATTAATTCTTTACTTGAAAACCAAATACCCATCATTGCCTCAATGAAGAAATCCTATGCCGATACAGCCGACACACATTTGGTTGTTATCAGGGGAAGAGAAAATAACAATTATATTATCAACGACCCATGGCACAACGGAGCAAGCTACACCATGCCAGTTGAGAACTTCAATGAACAGTGGACTAAAAGGGCAATTGTTATTTATAAGAAAGGTATGCTATGAACATAGGTAAAATACAACCCGTTCCCATAATTGAGGAAATGAAAAAATCCTACCTCGACTATGCCATGTCAGTTATTGTCTCCCGCGCCTTGCCTGATGTCAAAGACGGTCTAAAGCCGGTTCAGCGCCGAATCATCTACGCCATGCACCAGCAGGGGATACATCACACCAGCCGGTACCAAAAATCTGCTGCCGTCGTCGGGGAAGTTTTGAAAAATTATCATCCACATGGCGATATTCCTGTTTATGATGCCATGGTCCGGATGGCCCAAAATTTTTCCATGCGCTACATGTTAATTGACGGACAGGGAAATTTCGGCTCGGTTGACGGAGATTCCCCGGCAGCTATGAGATATACTGAATGTAGACTATCAGCCCTCGCAGACGAACTATTACGTGATATAAATAAGGATACTATAAGCATGATTGATAATTACTCCGGGACTACGGAGGAACCGGTACTACTGCCATCCGTAATACCCAACCTGTTGTTGAATGGTGCTTCCGGCATTGCCGTGGGAATGGCTACTCAAATCCCTCCCCATAATTTAGGAGAACTGATTGACGGCCTGGTTCATATGATCGACCATCCTTCCAAGGAGCCTGCCAATGGCAAATTCTCATCCGAGGCTTCAGTTGAGGAGCTGATGCAGTATATTAAGGGACCTGATTTCCCAACCGGCGGATCAATTTATGATGTATCCGAAAGCCTCAATGCCTATGCCACAGGTAAAGGAAGAATTGTGATGCGGGCCAAAGCCGAGATAGAAGAGGGTAAAAACGGCAAGTTCGACATTATTATCACCGAACTGCCATACCAGGTCAACAAAGCTACCCTTATAACAAGGATTGCCGAACTGCATAAGGATAAAAAAGTGGAAGGAATAACTGACCTCCGTGACGAGTCGGACAGACGGGGAATGAGGGTAGTAATAGAACTTAAAAGGGACTCAAAACCGCAATCAGTCTTAAATAACTTATACAAACATACTGCCATGCAATCTGTTTTTAATGTCAATATGGTGGCACTTGTTGATGGTGTGCCGCACCTTTTAACTTTAAAACATATCCTGGAGGAATTTGTTTCACACCGCCAGGTTATTATCCGCAGGCGTTCCGAGTTTGAGCTCAAGGAAGCCGAAGCCCGGGCTCATATTTTGGAAGGATTAAAAATTGCCGTTGATAATATTGACGCTGTCATTGAAACAATCAAGAAAAGCAAGGATGCCGAGGCAGCCAAGACCAACTTAATGGCCAAATTTAAGCTGACTGAAATCCAGGCCCAGGCAATCCTTGATATGCAGCTCCGCAGGCTCGCAGCTTTGGAGCGTCAAAAAATTGAGGACGAGCTGAAGATGGTTAGGGAAACTATTGCCTATCTTGAGGATTTGCTTGCCCATCCCGAGAAAATTCTAAAAGTCATCCGGGATGAGTTTATTAAAATTAAGGAAAGATACGGGGATGACAGACGTACCAGGGTCTATAAACAAAAAGTTGGGGAGTTTTCTGAAGAGGACCTGATTGCTGATGAAGACATTATTGTCACCATTACCGAGGGAGGCTATATCAAAAGACAACTTCCTTCCACCTTCAGGGTACAAAACCGGGGAGGAAAAGGGGTTTCCGGTATTACTACTAAGGAACAGGATGCTGTTTCCCATATTTTTTACACCAGGACACTGGATAATATTTTATTCTTTACTGACCGCGGACGGGCTTTCCAACTCAAAGTCTGGGAAATCCCCGAAGCATCCCGCGTAGCCAAGGGACAAGCCATTGTCAATTTAATTAACGTTGAACAGGGAGAAAAAATCACTGCCATCTTAACACTGCGCCAGAAAAACGGCGCCAAGTTTATGTTCATGTGCACCAAAAATGGTAATATTAAAAAAACCGCTTTGGAAGAGTATGCGTCCATCAGAAGGAATGGCTTAATTTCCATAAAATTGGACAGCGGCGATACCCTGGGATGGGTGGCAACAACTTCCGGCACGGATGAACTTATCATTGTGTCCCAAAATGGCCAGTCAATCAGATTCTCCGAAAAAGATATCCGGCCAACCCACCGCGATACATCAGGTGTACGGGGCATAAAACTTAGTAAAGATAATTTCGTTATTTCTGCCCACAAAATCTCTGACCCAAAGACTGACCAACTACTCTCTGTGATGGCCAAGGGATTGGGTAAAAAAACCCCAATTTCTGCGTGGACTAAACAAGGCAGGGGAGGTTCAGGGGTAAAGGCCGCTCAAATTACTGCGAAAACCGGGCCGATTGTGACAGCCCAAATTCTGGGTGAAGATAATGATACGCTGGTCATGACTTCCAACAAAGGACAGCTTATTAAAATTGACCTTAAAGACGTGCCGACACTGCAAAGGCAGACGCAAGGGGTGATACTGATGAGAATGAAAGAAGGGGAACTTGTTTCGGCCGCGACAGTGGTATCATCAAAGAGTGTTCCTGATAAAAGCAGGTAAGGGTACTTAATGGAAAAAAAACTTGGCAGCTTCGCCATTATTTATTTTATTTTAGGGGTGATTTTCGCTTCAATTTATGCTCTTTTTTACCACTGGCCTCCGCTTTCTTTTTTCTCGCCGGGATTTTTTGCAGTAGTTTTCACCTGGCCCATACAACTTCCGGGCCTTTTTTATGACTTCCAAATTTACGGCTTGACAGGAAAAACATTATTGTAGTTAAATAATCATATGGCAGAAAGAAAAGGTGAGGTAAGTAAACTGGTAGAAGGAACTGTTGAGCTGGCCAAAGCCATGGCAAAAGCAGATCCTCTCGCGCTGACACTTGGGGGTATTATTTACCATCCGGAAGTGATTGCCAGATGGCAAAGGCGGGAAGCAAGACAGGCAGGACAATCTAAACATTCAATTCCAACTACTCCTTATTGTAAAGGATGTATATAACTCTTACTTATTACCGCTATTAAAGCTTTTATGTACGTCATGAAAGTGTTTACTGGTAACATGAGTATAAATTTGGGTAGTAGAGATGTTACTATGCCCCAGCATTTCCTGCACTGATCTGATGTCCGCTCCATTGATCAGTAAATCCGTAGCAAAGGAGTGGCGGAGAGTATGAGGGGTAGCCTTGACCGAAAGCCCCACACTTTTAACATATTTTTCCACTATTCTCTGTATTGAGCGGGAAGTGAGCCTCATTGCTTCACCGTTGTCTTTGGGATCAATTTTCCCCTGAAATCTGATAAATAACGGTTTAAAAGTATCTTTCCTGACTTTCAAATACCGGTCCAGTGCTTCAACTGCCGTGTCTGACAAAAAAATAATTCTTTCCTTTTGCCCCTTGCCGATAATGGAAAATTCCCGTCTGCCAAGGTTGATGGTATCACAATTCAAAGAAGCAAGTTCCGATACCCGTAGCCCGGTTGAAAAAAGAGTTTCCAAGATGGCCCTATCCCGGAGGCCTGATTTATCTTTTATATCAGGGGCTCCCAAAAGCCGTACCAGTGCATCCGCGTCCAAAACTTTGATAGGCGAGGCCTCTGTCTCTCCCAACTCAATTTTTTCAGGGGATAAAGTTTCAATATCCCGCCGGGCAAGATAGCGGAGAAATGATCTCAAGGCAATCATAAAATAATTTTGGGTAACTCTTTTGAGCGGCTTCTTGGTTTGAGGATCACTCCAGCGCGACAGGCACAGACGGTACTTTCTTACAAGTGGCAAATCAATTTTTGCAGGGTCAATATCTCCAGCCAGCGATAAAAATCTTTTCAGGTAATGGTCATAATTTTCAATAGTTTTTTGCGAAGCCCCGCGTTCAACTTCCAGATATTCCAAAAAATCTGTAATCAGCGCAGGTATAGTCATTTCCTGACAAGTCCAGCCACCCCGAAAAGTGATAATGCGACACCTGCCGTTGCCAAAACTATGGTTGGCAGTGCTACACCGGGTTCCTTCCCGCCGGGTGTTAAACTGCCTCCCTTATTCCCGATGGGTAACTGTCCGCTACCGGTTCCTATACTGCCACCTCTGCCGACGACAGGGGTTGGTGTTGCCTGCACTGCCCCGCACGTTCCTGTACCGACCACATAACTTCCATTACTTACCTGGCTTAAAATTTCCGATACTGTCCCTTGCTCCGCCACATTGGAATCAGTGGTCTTACTCTTATCAGCCGGGTCAAAATCAAAAGTAACCTGTGTCGCACCAACCGGCGCATCAGCTGCAACGACAAAATCAATTGACGCCAAAATCCCTTGTCCCGCAAAGGCAGAACTAAGGGAAGAAATGCCGGAAATGGCAACCCTGCCTTTTGTAGCATCAATCACTGTCCCGGGGTAGTCGGCATAAATTGTGCCGGGCCGGATTTTTTGGGCGGTAAAACGGCTTTGATCATAAAATAAAATGGCATCAGTACCGTCCGTCCTGGCCCCGCCGGTATCAAGGAAAACATCCAAGGTGAAGGGACATCCTATATTGAAAGTGCCTGATGCGGGCTGGATAGAAAGCGTAGCGCTGGCAGCGTAGATAGTAGATAGTTCATGGTTCATGGTTATTAGTAAAAGAGAAATAACAACACATATCTTAACGATACACGATACACGATACACGATAAACTGTCTCATGGTACTATCTCCAAAGTTAAATCTTTAACTTCGCTCAAAAGATCCTTGCCCAAAGATGTTCCCACGATATTGGAATCTATGGTGCTGTCCGGTGTAAAGTCAACCGAAACGGTTGTCCGGCCGGGCTTTACAGCCTTAAAGAAAACTGACGCGATAGGGCCATTTGTTGGAACTCCGCCTTGAGCACTTGTTACCCCGGAAATGGCAATCAAGCCTTTCTTCCCGTCAGCCATATCTTGCGGGTAATCTTCATAGAGGGAAGATGTTTCAATGGCCAGGGGAGATAATATTTTATTATCAAACTTCAAAATAACATCAGCGCCGTCTGTTGGCACAGAGGAGGAAATATTAACGCTCACGGCAATTTCTTCACCCACTCTAAAGCTCCCTTTGGAAGAGGTCAAAGAAATTGAGGCCTTTTCTACCACAGGGGCAGGAGCCGTTTTGGATATAGTGGGGACAGGAGTCTGATCAGTTGTACCCGGAAGCTTTATCCCCAAGGTGGAAAATGCCCAAACAAGCTCCGCAACGATGGCAATACCCGCTACTACTAAAATAATTCTTTTGTTCATTCTAATTTAATTGAAGCATAATTTTTTTCTATTGTCCAATAATGAAGCTGGCACCCGAAAGCCCCGAACTTTGCTTCAAACAGTTATAGTCAAAGACATTAATCCTGTTATCACTTGTCAAATCTGCCGCCTTACTGGTATCCGACAGCGCATTCCACTGCCGGGACATTTCACCTTTGTCAAAAGAGTTGATTGCATTATCAGGTAAGCCGGCCGGAGCAATATCTCCCATCGGCAATGGAATATCATTCAGGGTAGTTGTGCCTTGTAGAGCAGTGAAAATTTTGGCCACTGCAATAGTTTTCGGGCCTTTAATGATAAGCACATATTGTTTACCCACCACCAGTTTTGGCACTGTCCATTGCGGCTGACCTTCAGCGTTGATAGATACTTTCTGGTTGTCACGGAGTGTATCAAAGACGGGCGAAGCGCCAAATACATTCTCTATAATTTGTATTCTGACATTATCAAGCGAGAAATTACCGGAAGACCGGCAAGTTGGTTTGGCTACAAAAGTTAAAGTTGTCACTCCAATGGTACAAGTTGATGAAACAGTCTTACCCATGTCAGTTGTAACAGAAACACTCACCGGCGATCCTCCGGGGATATTTTCCGGGAGCATACCGGAAACTTGGGCCGCACTTGTTTCAAGCCCTTCAACGGAACCTTCAAGACATTGACAAGAAGATGGACTGTAATAATAACCATAGGCACAGGTGGGAACAGGCCCCTGACATCTGGCAATTGTTGGGGTAAGGGGAGAGGGGGTAATAGTTGCTCCCGGAGCATTTGAAGCCACGCAAGTTGTGCAATTAGACCGGCATTGGGTCGAGGCGTCAAAAGTACAGGAGGTCGTACCTATTGATGTTAAAGCCTGTGTGCCGTTACAAGTCTGGTATCCGGTATAACCCTGGCTAGTCACACAAGAGTTGACAAACTGGCAAGTACAAGACGCGCTACCAATGGGTGTTGGATACCCGGGAGGGAATGTGGGTTGGATAATTGAGGAGAGATTTGACCAGGTAGTAATTTGGGCATCTTTACCATTAACTGCCAACTTGCTTTTTGGCCCCTGTGCCCCAAAGTTGGCCCCCCAAACCTGAACATTGGTGCCGGTGCCGGTGGCAGCATAAGTACAGGACACATTGGAAATGGCCGGATCGCCCACCCCGAACCTGATTGACTTCTGGCGCTCGGAAATTTCACCCTTGTTGTTCTTAAACTGGACGTAAATGGTCATTAAATCTCCGGGCTTGGCATCAGGGAAGGAAACATTGGCAGTAGTCGGGTCCTGCTTATAATCCTCCCATTTAGGGAGAACATCATCTTTACCCATTGGCTTCTGGGAATATCGGTAATGAGTCGTTACTTTAGTCGGCTCTTCCACAGTCAGGGTAGCACTCGCCTTACAAGCTTCTCCACTGTAAGCTTTACCAGAAGAAGCATCAACCGCCTGGGCTGTGAATTTATATGTTCCGGTCTGGACAGGAGAAAAGTTAGGCCAGGGATTTGCTTGTGTGGCACTTGATAAGTTTGGCCCCTCCACAATTACCAATTCCTTAACATCTCTGGCAATTGAGGCTCCATTGGTATTCCTGCCACGAAAAGCAGTTATATTGACAAGATCACCCCTCTTAATAGTGTCAACTCCTCTCCAAACTCCGCTGGGACCAAAGAACTTTATCATAATTGCGCTGTTGGCATCATAAGGACAAGCCTGTGATCCGCCGGCCGGCGGAGCAGCAGTCGGGGCAGGGGTAGCAGTGGGATTTTGCCCACCGCCTCCGCCACCCCCACCGCCGGATGAGCCGGTGGTAAATGATTTAGTGGGGGTACAGGATTTTACTCCGCCACCGGTAGTGAATACTAAATTATGAGTGCCGGAAGCGCCGGAACCAACAGTATAGTTATATTCGGGGTTGGCTCCTCCAACCATATTGGTGTAACTTTGGTTTTGTCCATCCAGAAGTAGTTTGACATTTTGCCACTTCCCGGGATCAGGGTCAGACCTGCCTGTTACCTTAACGGCTACGTTGGTATTTGGTGCAGGGCTTTCCGGGCTTACAGCCCAATCAACAGTACAGGAACCACCTCCTCCTCCACCACCACCTCCACCTCCACCGCAACTTGAGGAACAAGTTCCGGCCTTTATAGCATTACAGCCTGCCGGATCTGCAATTGTGCAAAAGTTATTAATAATACTGCTTTGATTTCCGCAAGCTGTTGACCAGCCATTTTTTTGATAATAAGTTAGGAAACTTGAGGCACCTTTAGCGTTAATAATACAATCGTTACAGACATTACCGGAACAGGCAGTAAGGCTTCCGCCACCACCACCTCCATCTCCACCCGGAGGTTGGGTAGGCGCTCTGGTGGGCGCAGGCGTACTGCCTCCACCCCCGCCTGCATTTTCACATTCCCAACGGCATTCACTCGGGTTTGGATCACGTAGTTCATATTGGCCGTTTTGGTTGCATATATATATCAATCCTTCACCAGCACCACCACAATCGGGAGGAAAATTACCAGTACAATCTTTATTCTTGTCAAATGGCTTATATGAGCCTGGTTCACAAACCCCACCCCCTTCACCTCCAGGATC
>Ga0208375_1001759_pt1 | contig 22744 bp, 25 predicted proteins | sample RifOxyD1_FD_184038 | JGI IMG/M metagenome (GOLD analysis project Ga0208375, IMG submission 184038) | Soil microbial communities from Rifle, Colorado - Rifle Oxygen_injection D1 (SPAdes) | ecosystem: Environmental > Terrestrial > Deep subsurface > Rock core/Sediment | place: Rifle, Colorado...
CCTTCCTTTATGTCTACACGCATATCTAATGGAATAACTACTTGTCCTCTTGAACTCATTCTGGTTGTGTCAATCATCATAAATAAGATTAATCTTATTTCTATTTAAATCTTTTGGTTTTTCTAAAGACAAAGTAATCCTAAGGATTAATGCCCCCACGATTACTTAATCCTAAGGATTAACTTCCCAACTTTTTCCTCTTGATAAATAAAAATCAATCATAAACTTCAAATGAATTTGAACTTATAAGTAGGTTTTTAAATAACTAATTCATTATCTTATTATGGAAAATAAAAAAATAATTTATACACTTTTGATAGTCTTTGGAGTAATCATTCTTTTTGGAGTTATTTATTTTATGAATATAACAAACATACCCTCATCAGATGGTAAATTAATTGTTAAAAATTCTGCAGGACAAAATATGCTTATTGCAGAATGTGCTAATCCTTCTTATGTTGAGGAAACATCAGATTATATCCTTGAAGGTGAATTAATTTCTAGCGAAACTAAATGGGTTGAAAATGTAGGAAGCGAGGGAAGGAATATTTATACTTACTCGGAATTTAAAATTGATAATTACATTAAAGGAGAACCTTTTGAAGAAGAAATGATTCAAATAGTTACAATGGGTGGATGTATTGGTGGAATGTGCCAAAGTGTTGAAGATGGTCCAATAATATCTACTGGTAAGAAAAGATTATACATAACTACTTCTGATGGGGAGTTTTCAATTCATGGATGTGGTGGAATTAAAAATCTCTAGTTCAACTCCCCTTGCGGAGCACTTAACCAAGAAGTAATACGCCCCATTCATAACTTAAACCAAACCACTCGCTAATTATTCGGTTTATGTAGGAGATTTAATCCTAAGGACTAACGCCCCCACGATTACTTAAACCTAAGGATTAACTCCTCAACTTTTTCATCTGCAATATAAAGAAATAGTAGTTTGTGATAATTATCTTATGTCTTTAGGTCTTATGATTTTCAACAAAATCTATTAATTTAGATTATTAATCAAATCAGCCTTAGTTATAACTCCAATTAATTTGCCTTTTTCTTCAATCAACAACAAGGGATAAAATCTTAGTAATTGTTTTATTACATGAATTCCAGCATTTTGGTCAATAGTTGGAGGTGCAGTATTCATAATCTCTTCTGCAGTTAGGTTTTTGATTTCGTTTAATTCTTTAGATAAAATTGAAAGTTCTGATACCATTCCAACAATTTTATTTTTATTTAAAACAGGAATTTGAGAAATTGCTTTGTTTTTCATAATCTTAATAACCTCAGAAACTTTTTCTGAATTTTTAATTGTAATAATCGATTTATTCATTATTTCTTTTGCAGTCTTTTCATGTTTTTTAGTTAAATTCTCCAAGGCCATTTCAATCCTTTTTACCTTAGAATATGTTGGGTCTAAATTTCCTGATTCTATTTTTGCAATCATGCTTTGGCTAATTCCAGCTTCTTTTGCAAACTGAAATTGGGTTAATCCAATTTGTTTTCTTATTTTCTTCAACTGAGTTATATCAAATACCATAATTAGTGGAATTTACTTCAATTTTTAAATATTCCTATAAGAATATTTTTATCAGAATTTTATTTAAAGAGATAAAATTGAAGAGTTTTATGTGGACAGGATGGCAAACAAGAGAAGAACGTGAAAGAGAATATAGAAAGTATAAGCGAGAAATTGAATTACAAAGAATGGAAAAAGCAGATTATGCGAATCCTAAGTTTATTCGCAGAGAAGAGTTTGTAAAATGGATTACGCTTGAATCAGCAAGACTTAGTGATAATCCTCGTATTTATTTAAGCTGTTTTGATTTTGGTAAAGTTTACCATAATATCTCTGTATCTAATTGGCATTGGATAATAGTGGGAAGAATTTATGGAAGTGGAGATTATGTAACACTTAATTATACTGGAGACACTAGCTTTAATGATCCATTTAAAAACGCTGGAAGACTTGAATGTGACCAGGCACTTGGAGCAGATCTTCTTAAAAAGATTTTGATTGCCGAAGGTATTAAGTTTGATGAAATCAGAGGGGTTAAGTGGGTATAAAATCTATTAATTACTTATTAATAGTAACATTTAAATAACTAATTTTGTCTGTAATTCTAAGGAAAGATGATAAGATTTACACGAGAACAAATTGATGAGCAAAGAAAGAAGTTTCAAGATAGTGGACGCTCCCAAGGAGTTGCTAATTTTGGTGGAGAATTGATAGATTACTTTTTGCTTCCAGCAGAATGGGGAAGAGGCAAAGGTTTGACAAATTTCCTATTTAGGATGACTGGAGAACCGGATGCAGGGTATATCGTAGGAGTGTCAGACAATGTTCCAGAACAAATTAGAGACGCTTATGTTTTTTCAGAGTGGGCAGAATTTATGAGATATGGATTAGAAGATAGAGATAAAGCTTTACATGCTGAACAAGAAGTTGTTTCAAATCTTTCGGGAGAGGTTCAATCAGAATACAGAATAAACAAAGCAAGAATGTATTTCGAAATTTTAGCAGGAGTTAGAAGAGATGGATTAAAAGAATGGGGATTCAATATTTCGGATGTTAAAGGATTCATAAGAGCTAAAAGCTTTTTGGAAAATTTAGGGAGAAATAAACAATGAAGCTTCATGAAAAATTTACTCGGAGCCAAAAAGCAGACATTATTTTTAATGAATATGTTCAGAATGCGATTAAGGCTTATAGTGTAGATAATTTTGCAGAACTGACTCCAGAAATGAGAGATGAACTTTTTAGTATGAGAGATAGCTCTGAAAAACGCCTCAAGGAAACAGAAAAAAGAATTAAAGAACTAAGAAGAAATGGAAATTTAAGAGATTATGAAGGATTTCAGGTTTATGATTTAGACTTAGAAGTAGGAGAATTAGGTGATAAAGAAAGGTCTCTTAATCGTCAAGGAGTTTCTCGATTAGAATTAGATTCATTAAAAATTTTAAATCTGAAAGACCATCCAGTTTTAGAACAGTTACGTAGAGGATTGGAAATGTTCTTTTTAATTGATCCCCTTTACAGATGTGTTAGTGCAGATAGATTAGATCAGGTTATTGAAACAGGTTTTGATAAACCGGGAAATACGGGATGTTTTGCTCCCTATTTTAGTAAGGCTGAAAATTATGGGGGTTCTCCACCAAAATTAGTTTTAATGTATGATCCCAATGAAATTACTTATCTTGATGGAAGAGGAGAGGGGTATGAATATCAGTTCAAAAAAGATCCAAAAGAATCTTTATTGGCTGTTTTAAATTTAAGGCATGCGAAAGGAGAATCTAATGACAAATAAAAGAAAATTATTAAAACAAGAATATGAATTTGCAAGAAATCTTCCAGAAGGTAAAATAATTAGTAACCATAGAAAAGAGGGAGGGGTAGATGTTTTTACAAATAGAGGATTATTTATAATGCCTTTTTCAGTTTTTGAAGAATACCATGATAGAAGAAAGCTAGAAGATTTTTCTTCTCCTACATGGCAACGACCTCAAATGACTTTTCTTGAGCACAATTTAATAGGCGGTTCTGTAGATACTTTTTTTGGAAATCCATTTATTGGAGATTATCGAGTTGATAAAGAATGGCAAAAAAAGGTAAAAGAAGGACGATTAGAATTATTGGATAGACTAACTGATGATAGGGTTGGATTTGTTCTTTATACAAACCCAAATTTTAATGCGAAGGTAGAAGTTGGAACTTTACTATACGATGGTGTTCGAGATTTATTCGGTGTCTCAAATGAGGACCAAAATATAAGAAAAGTTCTTGAAAGAATCTTTTTTAATGACGAACAAGGAAGAAATTTTGATTTGGCACGATTTGGTAAAAAAAGTGTTGACTTAGATTTTTCACAATTTGATTATGTGAGGTTAAATTCTAAATTTGTTCCATATGATTCTCAGATGGTTGCAATACCTGAACCAGTTTCATTAGAGTTTGTTAAGAGTGGACAGGTCGTTCATAGAATTTCGACAAATCAAATTCCCTCTACATTAAAACCTTCTTCAAAAGATGTTTATGTTGCGGGGATAAACCATATTTTTAACCAGGGACTATACTCTCAAATAAGAATGTTAAGTAAAGGTGGCGTTCACGAATTAGAAGTTATTGATGCAGATAAATCCGATGTTTGTAGAGATTGGTTTGATGTTTACAAAGAAAGAATTTCTAGATTAAATCTTCCTGTCCCTAAATTGTTAAGGAAAGGATAATTGAGTAAGTATTTATCTTATTATATTCTAGAAAAAGGGGTTCAATGCCCCACTCGTATCTTAAACTAAAACAGTTAACGCCCTGTTAGAGCACTAAACCAAATCACTCGCTAATTATTCGGTTTGGGCTGGGGAGTTAATCTTTAGGATAAACGCCCCCACGAGGAATTGAACCTCGATCCTTTCCTCCGCAAGGAAATATTCTATCCGTTAAACTATGGGGACTTAAATTATAATTGATAGTTTATAATTGATTGTTTATAATTTATAATAGAAATTAGTTAATAAATATTCTTTAGAATTAAATATTGTTAATTATTGTTAGATATTGTTAAACTTGGCTAAACATGCTAAATCTCTGTAAAATAAGTGTGAAGATCTTTTTTCAGGTCTTCTATAATTTGTCTTTCTTGTTCTCCTAACTCTTCCCATTCATATCCAACTGTTGAGTCAAAGGTCAATCCTTTAAATTTTGGATATTGCTCTGGAAATTGGCTAGGATGAAATGATATTGAAGCTAGTCCAAATGGATTGGTTCTAGATATTGCTCCATGTATTTTACTTATATAATCTTCAGTTACAAGATTATCTTCTTGACTTGATGAATTAATAAATCCTTCCTGGCTTCCTTTAAAAACATATCCTATCTGAGCAAGATGAGATAATAATTCTATCACTTCATTTTTTGAAATAGGCTCTGGGAATTCAAATTTTAATTTATCAATCAGCGATTCCTGGCTATTCATATATTCTTAGACAAAGATCTATTTATATAAATTATTATTCGCAAAGATATATAAATAACCTTTGAAAAAAATTTCTAAAACATAATTATTTAAACAAAAGAATCTTGATTTTACTATGAAAAAAGTTCTTAAAAGTTTAAAAGAGTTGCATGGAGAAGAGACTGCTCTTGGGCATTTGTATTCCAAGACTTCAGAAGTTGCTAAGGCTGAAAATAAAGATGAAATAGCAACTTTTTTAAGAGATTCTGCAAAAGAGTGCAAGAAAAGAGCAAATGAAATTGAGTTTATGATGAAAAGTCTTGAATAAAATTAATTAAAAATATTATTTTTACCGACGATAAAAATTTCATCACAGAAATGTTTAAATAATATTTATTTCTAAGAAACATACAAAAAGTACAACAGGATGTATTAATAAAAAAGAGACATACAACATATTGTATATGGACCTTTTAGAAAGGATTTCAAAAATAAGATAATAAACGAGTTCGTACATTAAATAATGCTATGGAATGTCCTTACTGTGGATATAAAGACACAAAGGTTACTGATAAAAGGCCTACACAAGGAGTAGGAATAAGAAGAAGGAGAGAGTGTCTTAACCATAAGTGTGGAAAAAGATTTACAACCTATGAAAAAATAGAGCAGATTGAAAGATATGTTGTAAAAAAGGATGGCAGAAGAGAGCCATTTAACAAAGACAAGATTTACCTTGGTATTGTCAAGGCATGTGAAAAAAGAGACATAGGCCATGATAAAATCCAGGTAATTATAAATGAAATTGAAGAAAAAATACAAAATCAAAAAGAAATTCCTACAGGAAAAATAGGTGAAATGATTATGAAAAACTTGAAAAAAATTGATAAGGTTGCATATATAAGGTTTGCGTCTGTTTACAGAGATTTTGAAGATGCTGAAGACTTTAAAGATTTAGTGAAGGAGGTGAAATAATAAAATGAGCAGTGTTATTCCATTGTTTGATCAATCACCTTTATATTCAAAAACTCTAATTAGAACTTATGATAAGGAGAGACATATTCTCTTAAATGATGCTTATAATTTAATTGAATCTCAGCAAGATCCTAATCTTCCTGTTTCAAGATTAAGAGAAGCTGTTGAAAGTGGAAGTATACATGTTTATGATCTTAGTAAGGCTAGTTTTACACCAATGGGTGATGCAGAATCTCCTGAGAAAGAAGGTATGTACTTCTTAGATAGACTTGATATAGGAAGAGTTTACCATCAACCTAAAAAAGAAAAAAGAGGGTTAACTATTGAAAGATATTTTACAGATGGTGAAACAAGACCTGAAGATACAATTGGTGAACTTAAGAAAAGACATTTAGATATAATAGAAAGAAAAACTCAGAAAGTTAAATGGGAAATGGATGCTTATTTTCCAGATTCATGGGATGACAATTCTGCATCAATAGTTGCAAGCAAATATTTTTTCAATCCTAAAGCAGAAAATTGGAGGAAAAAATTGGAGGAAAAAATTGGCTCTCCTCATGAAAATTCGATAGTTCATCTTGCTAAAAGAGTAACAAATTTTTTCGCAGATGAAGGAAATAAATTGGGGTATTTTGCTTCTGACGAAGATCGTGAAGCATTTAGAGATGAGCTTTTATGGTTACAGTTACATAGGAAAGCAGCTTTTAATTCTCCTGTCCAATTTAATGCAGGTATTTTTAATGAGTATGAAATAAAAGGAAGTTATGGGTTGAACTATTATAGAAATGCTGAAACTGGAGAGGTTACAAGAATTATAGATGGAGAATACAAACATCCACAATGTCACGCATGTTTCATTAAAGGGCCTAGAGACGATCTGGAAAGTATTGCCCAACATAGTATTGATGAAATAGGAGTTTTTGCAGCAGGTTCAGGAATAGGACAAGATATAGGAGCGTTAAGAGCTGAGGGCGAAAAGCTTTCTGGTGGAGGAAAAGCAAGCGGTCCTATGAGTTTTTTTAGAATTTATGATACTGTTGCAGGAGCTATTAAGTCAGGTGGTAAAAGCAGAAGAGCTGCAAGAATGACAATTATGCAGCAGCATCACCCAGATATTGAAAAATTTATAAAAAGCAAAGTTGAGGAAGATCATAAAGCTCTTATTTTAATGAGAAATGGTTATTCTGGAGGAATGGATGGTGAGGCTTATACAACTATTTCATATCAAAATACAAATATTTCTGTAAGATTAGATGATTACTTTTTTAAGCAGCTGGAAAATGGTGGGTCTGTTCAGTTAATGAATGTAACTGATGGTAAAATTGTTGGAGAAATTCCTGCAGACAAATTGCTTAAAGAAATTTCTTTTGGAAGCTGGAGAATTGGCGATCCTGCAATACAATACGAAAGTAAGATACAGGAGATGAATACAGTTAAAAATTCTGGCAGGGTAAAAGCAAGTAATCCTTGTGCTGAATACCTACATTTGGATGATACTTCCTGTAATCTTGCATCTCAAAATCTATTAAGTTTTACTGATAATGTAGGAAATTTTGATGTTGAATCTTATAAAAGATCATTAAGAATTTTTGCAATAGCACAAGATATTGCAAACGATGCAGCTTCTTATCCTGTTAGGGATATTGCTGAAATAAGCCCTGAGTTAAGAACAATAGGCCAGGGATTTGCAAATCTTGGCGGACTTCTAATGAGGAGAGGTGTACCTTATGATTCTGAAAAAGGAAGAGCGTTGGCAGGAGCTTTATCGGCAATATTGACGGGAGTAACTTATGAAGTATCAACTGAACTAGCAGAAAATCTTGGAAGTTTTACTCATTTTGAATTTAATAAAAAACCAATGACTGAAGTTATGAAAAAACACCAAGGAAGCCTTGAAGATATTGCTTGGGAGCATGTACCGAATGAATTAAGAACTGCCGCTGAAAATTCTTGGAAAAGAGTTGTTGAGAGAACTCAAATTTATGGTCACAGAAATGCGCAAGCTACTGTTATTGCTCCTACTGGTACTATATCTTATTATATGGCGTCTGAAGATTCAACTGGTGGAGAACCAAATATTTCCCTTATTATATATAAAAATTTAGCTGGAGGTGGAACCTTAAAATTAGTAAATAAAGAGGCTGCAAATGCTTTGAATAATTTAGGTTACTCTGATGAACAAGTAAAAGATATTATTAATTATGTTTCAGAAGAACCAACTCCAGGAATTCCAAGAGGTACAGTAATTGGGTCTCCTCATCTAAGTCCAGAACACTATAGAATTTTTGATGCTTCTTATGGAAGTCCTACAGGAGAAGGAAGCATTTCTCTTGAAGGTCATGTCAGAATGATGGGTGTGATACAACCTTTTATTTCTGGAGGAATTTCAAAAACAAATAATATTCCTGAAAGTGCAACAGTAAAAGATGCTTATGATGGTTTTGTTTTAGCACACAAGCTGGGAGTAAAAGGTATAACTATTTTTAGAAATAATGGAAAACCAATAAGTGTTTTTGATTTTGGTGGTCAAAAACATGTTGAGCTAAAGAGGGGTGAGAAAGAAGATTTGCCAAACAGAAGGCTTTCATTTGAAAATGAAATAAAAATAGATGGTAGACCATTCCATGTAATAGTTAGTGAATATGAAGATGGAAGGCCTGGACAAATTACCTTTTTATCATATAAATCTGGATCAACTCTTGGCGCACTATTAACTACTAGTGGTGTTCAAGCATCAAGAGCATTAAAAAGAGGTTTGCATTTAGAAGATGTTGCAGATGGTTGGATTGGACATCAGTTTGAGCCTAGTGGTTTAGTTCAGGGTCATCCATATATAAAAACAGCTCTTTCACCATTAGATTTTGCTGGTAAGTTCTTAAAGCTTGAATATCTTGGTGATGTTGATGTAGCAAATGATCCTGAAAATGTAGATATTGAAAAATTAAGAGGGTTTCAAAATGGAGCTATTTTAACTTATGAAAGAATGAAAATTGATGATTGGGATATTGATCAAGTTTTAGATGACCCTATTTTAGGTGGGTTCAAGGAAAAGACAGGTAAATTGAAAAAGTTTAGTATTGAGAAAAAATCAGGATCTAAAAAAAATTCAAGGGGTGTTCCATGTCCATCATGTGGGAATATTATGATTCAAACATCATCTAATTGTTATGAATGTGGAAAATGTGCTGAGAAAATTGGTGGATGTGGAATATAATTTAATTTAAAATGAAACTAAGAATTAAAAAACTTCATGAAGATGCAAAACTTCCTGTTTATGCAAATCCTGGCGACGCTGGCATGGATTTATTTTCAAGAGAAGATTATATTTTAAAAGCTGGTGAGAGATATACTTTTAAAATAGGCATTGTAATGGAAATTCCTGAAGGACATTATGGCTCTGTAAGAGATAAGTCAGGGCTGGCTTCTAAGTTTGGATTAACTACACAGGCAGGAGTTGTTGATGCAAGTTATAGAGGAGAAATTGGAATTGTTCTTTATAACAGCTCTAAGGAAGATTACAAAATTAATAAAGGAGATAAGATAGCTCAAATGGTTATTCAGCCGATTATTAATCCTGAAATTGAAGAGATTAGTGAATTAAGTGAAACCAGAAGAGGAGATGGTGGATTTGGAAGCACTGGAAGATGAAAGTCAGTGTTGAAAAATTTGAAGGGATGATTTTTCTAATAAACAAAAACAGTGGCTGAAGGAAATTATATCTCCTCTTGACTTAATATCTTCAGATTCTTTGCCAGATTTAGCTTATCTTGTAATAAACCATAATAGAGAGAGATTGCCTAACCAAGAAAGTAATTTAATAGAGTAATTTAGTTAAAGGAATAATTTAAAAATAATTCATTCTTATCTGAGCAATGGATCCATAGCCCAATCAAAACCTCCTGCGGGTTTTGATGAATCCAGCAACCTATCAAGTTGTTGAGATTCACATTCGCTATGGAACATAAAGAAACGGATCCATAGCTCAGTTCGGTTAGAGCACTGGCCTTTTAAGCCAGGTGTCGGGGGTTCAAATCCCCCTGGGTCCATGTCTAAATTATGCAAATGAGATTACTTTCCAGGAATACTGGATTTTATTCAAATTGTGTAAAAAATAGAAAGCTTTAAAAACCAACTTTTGATAATATTTAGTATTAGAAAGTTGTAAATGCCCAGGTCCTTCAACTTTTTTGTAGTAAATATTCAACGATACTAGCCATAATGCACGCTCTCCAACCAAAACACTCAAAAATAAGCAAGAAAGATGAAGAATCTTTATTAAAAGAATTAAATGTTTCTAAAACACAATTACCAAAAATAAGAAAAGAAGATTCTGCTTTGCCAGAAAATTGCGAGACTGGAGATATAATTAAAATAGAAAGAAAGGAGGAAGATAATACATTTACGTATTACAGGGTTGTTATTTAAAATGAGTTTCAGCAAAGGAGTTAAACTGCAATTAAAAGATGATGACCATCTCATTCTTCAGAAGTACTTGTCTGAAAATTCTTTAGTTGAATCCAACTTAACATCTTTTAATAATTTTATAGACAAAAGAATGCAGGAAATTGTTGATGAAATTTCTGAAAATATAGAAAATGACGACGGATTGGAAATAAAACTTGGAAAGATTAAAATTGGAAAACCAAATGTTATTGAATCTGACGGATCAACAAGCTTGATTACTCCCGGGGAAGCAAGAATAAGAAATTTAACATATTCTACACCAGTATTTCTTGAAATATCCATAAAACAGGAAGGGCAGATTGAAAATCAAGAAGTTGAAATTGGCAGAATACCGGTAATGGTCAAGAGCAAGGCATGCAATCTCAATGGAATGTCAAAAGAAGAATTAGAATCAAATTATATGGACCCTATAGATCCTGGAGGATATTTTATAGTAAATGGAAATGAAAGAATTATGGTTATGTCAGAAGATCTCGCTGCCAACCAGCCATTTATCGAGCCTGTAAAAGATAAATTAACATTAAGACTGTTCTCAAGCAGAGGTGCATATAGGATACCCATAACAATAGTTGAGTCCAGTGAAGGAATAATTGAAGTCAGCTTTTCGAGATTCAAAAATATTCCTGCAGTAATTTTAATGAAAGCCCTGGGAATGATAAAAGAAGCTGATATTGCCAGACATATTGGCAAGGAAAATGATACTGTTATTGTTAATCTTTATGAATTTGCAAAAATAGCAACTAGCGAAGATGCAATGCTTCAGATAGCTGAAAAAACAAGTGTGCAGGGAACAAAAAAAGAAATCCTTGACAGAATAAAACAAAGATTAGACTCTTATTTCCTACCGCATATTGGGTTAAAAAAAGAAAAAAGAATTGATAAGGCAGTTACACTTTGCAAACTTATAAAACAGTTCTTAATATTTAAGGAAAATGAAAAACTCAAAGTGGACAAAGACCATTATGCAAATAAAAGAGTTAGACTTTCTGGCGATCTACTTTCAGACTTATTCAGAGTTAATCTTAATATACTTGTAAGAGATATAAAATACTCTCTTCAAAAAACAATTAAAAGGAAGAAATTTTTCAGCATTAAAACAATTGCCAAGTCAACATTATTTTCTCACAGAATAAAGTCTGCTATTGCAACAGGAAGCTGGATTGGTGAAAAGAAAGGAGTTACTCAAAACATGGATAAGACAAATTACATGTCAATTATATCCCAGCTGCAAAAAGTCTCAAGCTCTCTTTCTGGTGAGCAGACAAATTTCTTGGCCAGAACATTGCATCCAACACACTATGGAAGATTCTGCCCTGTAGAAACTCCTGAAGGAACTGAAATTGGACTGAGAAAGAATCTTGCTCTTATGTCAAAAATTTCAACCAGGCTTGATTTGGATGAAGACCAGCTTGTTAAAGAATTGGAAAAGCTTGGAATGAAAAAAGATGGAGAAGGAATTGATGTATTTTTCAACGGAATATTTATTGGAAACATTGAAGATTACTACTCTTTTATTTCAGGGGTAAGGGAAAAAAGAAGGGAACAAAAACTTCCCGATGAATTAAGCATAAGATATGATAAGCGTATTAACAGTATACTAATATTGGGTGATACTGGAAGAGTTTTAAGGCCTTTAATAGTTGTAAAAAACGGAAAGTCTTTACTTGAAGATTCTCATATGGAAAGTTTGAAAAATGGAAGTTTAACATGGAAGGGTTTGCTGGATCAAGGTGTCATAGAATACATTGATGCTTCTGAAGAAGAGAATTGCCTTGTTTCTATATCAAAAGAAAAATTAACACCTAAACATACTCATGCTGAAATAGATAAAATTGCTTTCCTAGGACCTATAACAAGTCTTGTTTCATTTGGAAATCATGATCAGTCTTCAAGACTTATCAGGGGAAGCAAAACCCAGAAGCAAGGACTTGGATTATATGCTGCAAATTATTTATGCAGAGTTGATACAGATGTTTCTATCCTGCATTATCCTCAGCAGCCAATTGTCAGAAGTTTTATTTATGATGCACTAAATGCCTATCCTGTCGGGGAAAATATTGTTGTTGCTGTAATGACTTATGATGGTTATAATATGGAAGATGCATTGGTTATAAACAAAGCAAGTATAGATAGAGGATTTGGAAGAAGCACATATTTCAGGCCATATGTTTCAGTAGAGCTTAACTACGCTGGTGGACTGGCTGACGAGATTAGTGTTCCTGGAAAAGATGTTGCCGGCTACAGAACTGAAGATTCATATAAATATTTAGAAGATGATGGAGTTGTTTATCCTGAAGCTAAAATGATATCTGGAGATGTTGTTATTGGTAAAGTTTCCCCTCCTAAATTTCTTTCAGAAGCCAAAGATATCAGTATAAAGGCAAAAAAAGAAGCAAGCTCTGTTATAAGACAGGAAGAAAGTGGAATAATCGACGGAGTTTTTATAACACTAGATGAAGATGGAAATAAAATTGTTCAGGTTAGGACAAGAGACCCCAGAATTCCTGAACTTGGAGATAAATTCTCGACAGCCCACGGGCAGAAAGGAGTTATTGGTGCTATTGTTCCTGAAGATGATATTCCTTTCACTTCAAGAGGAATCAGGCCTGATTTGATATTTAATCCTCATGGTATTCCATCAAGAATGACTGTAGGTTATTTGCTTGAGCTGCTTAGCGGCAAGATTGGATGTTTAAAAGGAGAGATTATGGATGGAACATCATTTGGAAAAAGAGACATTGATGATCTTGAAAATCAGCTAAGAGGATTAGGATTCAGATATGACGGTAAGGAAATAATGTATCATGGAGTTACCGGCAGGAGAATGACTGCAAAAATTTACATTGGAAATATGTATTATTTGAAATTAAAATATATGGTAAGCAATAAAATGCATGCCCGTGCATCTGGAAAAGTTGCACTACTCACAAGACAGCCAATTGAGGGAAGAGCAAGAGGTGGAGCATTAAGACTTGGGGAAATGGAGCAGCAGGCATTGGTAGCACATGGAGCATCATTGTTATTGAAGGAAAGATATGATTCTGACAAGGTAATAATTCATATTTGTTCAAACTGCGGAGCTTTGGGAATTAAAGATACATTAAGAAATAAAACATACTGCCCAATATGCGGAAGCAATGAAATTGAAGATGTGGAAGTGTCTTATGCATTTAAATTGCTTGCAGAAGAACTTCTAGGACTTCATATAAATACTGAGTTTGAATTAAAGAATAAATACGAGGAATAAAATGAACGAAAGAAAACAAGAAACAATGTCAGCGCAAAGTATGATAGAGCTATCAAAACTAAATTATATTTTAAATGAAATGTCTGCTAAAAGAGCATTACTATTAGAACATGAAACTATTTTAAAAGAAGTAGAATTATCTTTTTGTCCTCTTGGAAGAGATTGCATCTGTGCAAGAAGCACAGAGCTATCTGAACAAGTCTGTGATGGAAATTTTGATGCATGTCCTGCATATAGCTCATTATTAAATGGCCATGGTTATGTTGAACAATTAAGTTCTGATTATGAAAACAATGTATCTAGGAGGGTTGCTTAAATGCATGCAATAAGAAAACAAATAAAAGTGCTGAAATTCAAATTGCTTAGCCCTGAGCAGATTAAAAAAATTGGATGTGCTAAGATAATCACTCCTGAACTTTATGATATGGATGGTTATCCGGTTGATGGAGGATTAATGGACTTAAGGCTTGGAGCTATAGATCCTGGAGTAAGATGCAGAACCTGCGGAGGAAGATTAAAAGAGTGTTTAGGACATCCAGGCAGCATTGAACTTGCACGTCCTGTTGTTCATGTAAAATATGTTCCAATTGTTTATACTTTCTTAAGAAGCTTTTGCCAGCATTGCGGGAAAATACTTATTGATGAAAAAAATATTGAAAAATTAGGCGCTGCAGCAAGACTAAAAAAAGCAAAAGATGGAAAAAAATGCCCTCACTGCCAGTCAGTTCAGGAAAAAATAAAACTTGAAAAGCCAACAACATTTATGATAGGTAAAAAAAGATTATTTCCTCCAGAAGTAAGAGAACTTCTTGAAAGAATACCTGATGAAGATCTTAAATTAATTGGTGTTGATCCTAAAGAATTCCGTCCTGAATGGGGAGTTTTAACAGTTCTTTTAGTTCCCAGCGTTACAGTACGTCCAAGTATTACTTTGGACAGCGGAGAAAGGAGTGAAGACGATTTAACTCATAAATTAGGAGATATTATCAGAGCTAATCAAAGACTTTGGGAAAATCTTAATGCAGGAGCTCCAGAGGTTATTATTGACGATTTATGGGATTTACTGCAATACCATGTAACTACATTTTTTGATAATACAATATCAAGGATTCCTCCAGCAAGACACAGATCTGGCCAGCCTCTAAAGACTATTACTGAAAGAATAAAAGGAAAAGAAGGAAGGATAAGAAATAATCTTGCAGGAAAAAGAGTTAATTTCTCCTCCCGTACTGTTATTTCTCCAGACCCATCATTAAGAATAAATGAAGTTGGGATACCATATGAAATTGCAAAAGTTCTTACAGTTAACGAAGAAGTTACAACTCTTAATATTGAGAAACTGAGAAAATTAATATTAAATGAGGGTTACCCTGGAGCTAATTATATCATAAGACCTGATGGAAGAAGAAAAAAAATAACATCTGAATTAAAACAAGAAATAATTGAAGAAATAAAACCAGGGTATTTTGTTGAAAGACATTTGCAGGATGGAGATATTGTTTTGTTTAACAGACATCCAAGCCTTCATAGGGGAAGTTTAATGTCTCACTATGCAAGAATACTCCCTTATAGGACATTTAGACTGCACCCTGCTGTAGTATTTCCATATAATGCAGACTTTGACGGGGATGAAATGAATGTTCATGTTCCTCAAACAGAAGAAGCAAGAGCAGAGGCAAGGATTCTTCTTAATGTAAATAACAATCTTATGAGCCCAAAAAATAACACTAATTTAATAGGAACAATATCTGATGCTATTACAGGAAACTATATACTTGGAACTACAGAAATTTCAAAGGCAGATGCTCATCAGCTTCTTTTCACTTCAGGAGTATTAATTCAGTTCAGCAAGGACAAAATCAGCGGCAAGGAAGTTTTCACAAGTATTTTCCCTACTATAAATAAATCAATAATAAATGAAGTTACAAAAAGTGATTTGACTGATGATTATACTTTTGGAGTTGAAAATGATAAAACAACCAAAATAATTGACCGTGAATTGGGAAGAGAAAAAGCCATGGAGACAATTGGCAAAGCATTCACACTTGGAACAAAGTATCTTTCTAAGATTGGATTCACAATTTCACTAAGTGACTTAAATGTAGAGAGAAGCGTTAAAAAATTAACCGATGAAATAATAAAGGAAGGCGAAGAAAAAACAAATAAGATAATAGAAGAATACAACGGCAACACAATGGAGATTATTCCTGGAAAAACCTCTGAAGAGACAAGAGAGATTAAAATCCTTCAATCATTAAATGAAGTAAGAACAAAAATAGGTAAAATTGTAAAGAATGAATTTCCAAAGCAAAATCCTGTCAACAGCATGATAATTTCCGGAGCTGGAGGTAATATACTTAACATTACACAGATAGCCTGCTCTGTAGGACAGCAGTCTTTATGGAGTGAGAGAATTAAATTTGGATACTCTAACAGAACTTTGTCTTCATTTGAAGAAAATGATCTTTCTCCGAGGGCAAGAGGATTCATTTACAGTTCATATATGAAAGGGCTTGACCCCGATGAATTTTTCTTTAATGCAATAACTGGAAGAGATGGCTTAATGGATACTGCACTTAGAACTCCAAAATCAGGATATTTATACAGAAGATTGGCTAATGCTCTTCAGGATTTAAGAGTTGAATATGATGGAACTGTAAGAGATGCTATTGGACAGATAATACAGTTCAAATACGGAGATGATGGAATTGCAGTCCAGGGAGTTCACCTTAACCAGCAAATATCACCTGGAGAAGCTATCGGAATAATAACTGCCCAGAGTTTCGGAGAACCTTCAACACAAATGGCTCTTAATGTATTCCATTTTGCAGGAGTTCAGGAAATGCAGATTACACTTGGTCTTCCTAGACTGATAGAAATATTTGATGCAAGAAAAACACCATCTACACCTGCCATGGAAATACACCTTGACAAGGATTACAATGATGAAAAAAATGCAAAGCTGATAGCTGAAAAAATAAAAGAAGCTAAACTTAAAGAAATACTTACAGAAGCAAATATTAATTTTTCTGATAAAAAAATAGAATTAATTGTGAATAATAAAGCTTTGAAAACAACACATATGTCTCTTGACACTATTGTCAATAAACTAAAGACAAAGGGGCTTAAGATAAATGTTAAAAACGATTCTATATCAATAAATGCAGGAGATCTTGATTTTAAAGAGATATATAAGCTGAAAGAAAGAATGAAGGAAACTATAATTTCAGGAGTAAAAGGAATACGCCAGGTATTAATTGTAAAAAGAGGAACTAACTTTGTGATTCTGACTGCCGGATCAAACCTTAAAGAAATAATGGAAGTAAAAGGAGTTAACAAGGATAAAACAACAACAAACGATTTGTATGAAGTTCAGGATGTTCTTGGAATTGAAGCAGCAAGGCAGGGAATTATAAATGAAATTGACAGAGTTTTGAATTCACAGGGATTAGACATTGATAAAAGACATCTTAAATTAGTTGCTGATGCTATGTGTGTTGATGGAGAAATAAGAGGAATGACAAGAATGGGAATAATCTCCAAGAAAAGCTCAATACTTGCAAGAGCAAGCTTTGAAACTCCTATAAAGCATTTTGTCGACGCGACAATAAAAGGAAGAAGAGATGAATTGCTGTCTGTTATTGAAAATATTATTTTGAATCAGCCGGTTCCAGTTGGGACAGGACTTCCAGGACTTATGGTCAAGATTACAGGACCTTTAGTCAAAGAAAAAGACGCAAAAAAAGAAGTTAAGAAAAAGGGAAAGTAATTATTTTTAGTGAATTACAATATGAATAAGAATATTTTAATACCTAATTTAGAAGTATTTGAAAGTAAAAAAGTAATTTTCAAAAAAGATGGTAAGTTTAGATATTTGATATTGAAAAAAGAAGATTTAAATAATTTTTATTTTATTTGATGAAAATTTAGAACATAAATTATTAAAAACACACTATTTTTTAATTTTAAATGGATGAACAATTAAAAAACGAGATAAGCAGACTAAGTGCAATTGTTACAGAAGGAGAAACCTATGTTTCTCAAGTTCCCGATAAAATTCTCGGTTATGAAGCAGTATATGTTTCCTTTACAGGAGGAGATGGATTTTGCGATAAGCCAGTATACAGTTATAAAGACGTCGAAAAACGCAGACCGAAATATCCTGAACCTATGCGAGATGAGGCAAGAGGACAATTAATTATTTTATACAATGAACACAAAGATTCAAGGAGATTGATTCTTTCTCATGAAGGGATTTCAAAAAGAGACATTTTTGATCATAATCATCCTCAATTGTCTGATGCTGTGCAAGAGGGAGGATGTTTATTGGGTTGTGGAGCAATTCTTGCATTGTGGGGTGGAATTGCTTATGGTGGTTATAGTTTGTTTCATTATCTTGCTAATATGGCTAATTAATCTTTTTTATAAAAAATTTTCTATCTAGAAAGGCAATTGCGATATGTTTATAAACACCTCCAATATTTATGGATTATACTTATTAGTAAGATGATACGGAAGATTGATATGCAGCATATGAGATATTTAAATCTCTTTTCCAGAATAACTAAAATAAGTACACAGCACTGTTTTATTTACAATGGCCAGATAATTTTTGTTGTTCCTGAATCCCTTGTTTCAAAAGCAATCGGAGATAATGGAAGGAATATAAGAAAAATATCAGAGGTGCTTAACAAAAAAATAAAGGTTGTAATGATTCCTGACGGAATAAAAGATGCTGAGAAGTTTATTTCTACAATAATTTATCCTGCCCAGCTGAAAAGCATTGAAGTTAAAGATAATGTTTTGATTATAAATGCCGGACAGCAGAACAAGGCCATGCTGATAGGCAGAAATAAAGCAAGATTAGAGGAAATGAAAGGTATAGTTAAGAGTTATTTCGGAAAAGAAGTTAGGGTTGTTTAGATTAAATATTAATTTTTTAAAATCTTTCTAGATAAAATTTCAACCTTATTAATGATGGCCAAAACCTACAATAACATTTAAAAACCGATTTTACTCTTGGATAACTATGGGATTAATGAATGCTAAAAAGTTTATGAAGAACAGGAAAAAGTTCAGATGGAGTGATCACAAGTATAACTCAAGAACTTTGAATCTTTATGCAAAGGCAGATCCATTAGAAGGTGACAGCCAGGCAAAAGGACTTGTAGTTGAAAAAGTTCAAAAAGAAGCAAAGCAGCCGAATTCAGCTATGAGGAAGTGCTGCAAAGTTCAACTGAAAAAAAATGGAAAAATGGTTACTGCATTTATTCCTGGAAATTTAGCTCAGAAATTTATTGATGAGCATGATGAAGTTTTAATAGAAAGAATTGGGGGAAAGCAGGGAAGAACTAAAGGAGATATTCCAGGAGTAAGATTTCAAGTAATAAAAGTTAATGATCAGCCTCTTTCAAGGTTAGTTCATGGTAAAATAGAGAAGGGAAGAAGATAAAATGGGAAGATATATAACTATAACAACTCAAAGACCTGAAAATCCTGTATTATATTCCTTAATAAATGGTGTTACAGGAATTGAGCCTAGTTCATGTAATATATTTGAAAGTTATCAAAGAAGAGTTAGAATTAGTGATGATGAAGATACTCAAAGAACAGCAAAAAAACATTTTGTAGGATATTTAGTAAATGTTTTACATCAAATAGAAGCAAAAAAAGGAGCAAGATGTTAAAATGGTTGTAGGAAAAAAAATTATGAGACAGGTATTACAAAAAGCTTCAAGAGACCATGTTCCAGTAATTATGGTTTATGGAAATGGAGAATATTCAGAAGGAGAATTAGTGAGGGGGCATAACAAAAAAAGTGAACTTGCTGGATATGGTGGATGGAGTTATATGTTTAAAGATGTAGAAGACAATAGTACTCCAATTGTTAAATCAGATATTTTTAATTTGTCTTATCAAAATTTAGATGGTAATTTAGAAGCTTTAACAATTGAGGTAAGAGGATAAAATATGAGAAATGTTTCACAGCCAAGAGAGTTGTTAATTAGTGAAGAAAATGTTGATGCACTTGTAAATAAAGGTTTATTTTATGAAAGAGTTTACCAGATTATATTAAGATATTTTCCAGGGGAAAAAATAAAACACATTAATAATTCAACAGAAAATAGAAGATCTGATAGTTATGGACATTAAAATGGAGCAGGAAATGGAAAAGGCAGTTGCAGAAGAGAAAAAAGAAGCAAAAATGATATTTAATTTGTATGATATTTCTGAAGTTAGTGTAAAAGATCCTGGTTTGCAGGGAGTTATAAGCCTTAATTACAGCTTATTTGTCAAGTCACATGGAAGAAGAAGAGAAAAATTCGGCAAAGCCAATGTAAATATTGTAGAAAGGCTTGTTAACAGCGTCTGTGTTCCAGGCCACAGGGGAAAAAAGCACAGAATAATAACAGGATGGGCAACTGGAAAATATAATAAAAATTTAGCCCAGGTTTTAGAAGCTTTTAAAATTATTAATGATAAAACTGGAAAAAATCCTATTCAGGTATTAGTAACTGCTGTTGAAAACGGAGCTCCTATGGATGAAGTTACAATGATTCAGTATGGTGGAGCAAGATATCCTCAGGCAGTTGACTGTGCTCCTTTAAGAAGAGTAAGCCTTGCATTGAGAAATATAAGCCATGGAGCTTATGACAAATCATTCAATAAAAAGAAATCATATTCTCAGGCTCTTGCTGAAGAGTTAATCGGAACTGCAAACAATGAATCAACAAGCATTGCTGTTTCAAAGAAAAATGAGCTTGAGAAGCAGGCTGATTCTGCACGTTAAAGATAGAAAAGATTATAAACTATTTATTTCAGTGTTTTTGATGAATAAATTAGATGAAAATCAAGGAATAAGAATTGGAGCTATTGAACATGCATTTAGATTAGGATTGCTGGTTTCTGGAAATAAAGTAAAATCTCCTGAAGAGAGATTGGACCATATTATATTTTCAAGCTCACGAGATTCAGATAGATGTGAATTTTTATTAGAAGCAATTAATACTGAGATAATACTTTCTGAAACACTTGATTATTTAAGTTATTTATCTAACCTAATGTATTCTAAAAAAGATATTTTTACAGATGAAGAATCAAGGGATATTCTCTCAGGATTTGTTGAAGGATATTATAATAAACTAAAAGGGTTAAGATTAAGAAGTAATGAAGGAAATATTCAGGAAAGTTTTATAGATAGTATGACCATTGCAAATAGATTGAAAAGAGATACAAGGGAATATTTCTTTGATTATTTAGGAAAGTGGATAGATTACAGAAATATGTTCATAGAACTTGATTCTGGAGAGCAAGAGCAAAAAGCTGTATAATTATCTGGAAATATAACTGTCAATTGACTTTTTTAAATTTTTGATTAGTTCTGATAACTGACAACTCCTAACTTCCATATTTTGATCATCCCTGATAACTATATCTACAAATTTATTTGAAGGACATATTTCTAATGCACCTTCTAAGCATGATGATAATTTTTGATATTTTGATAATTCGTCAGGGGTTAATTCTTCTCTTCGAAATTTGTATGAAATCTCCATAAAGCCTGGATAATATAATGTTTTATAAAGTTTGCTGAAATTCAAAATATAATAAGATTTAAAAACTATTTTTATCAATGAGATATAATTCTTAGATGAATAATTTATCAAAGGAAGGTTATAAACACATTTTATAAACTAAAATTAAAATGGCTCAAGACGAAAAAAGCATACATAAAATTCAAAGGCTTATTGATAATAGGGATAATGTCAGAAATATAGCTACAAGTGCACACATTCACCATGGAAAAACTGCACTTACTGACAATCTTTTGGCTGCTGCAGGTATGATGGCTGCAAAATCTGCAGGAAATTTAGATGAAGGAATGGCAACATGGCAGCATTCAGATGAACAGGAAAGATTAATGACAGTTGATGCTGCAAATGTATCTATGGCCCATAATTTTCATGGAGAGGAATTCTTAATTAATTTAATTGACACTCCAGGACACGTTGACTTTTCAGGAAATGTTACCAGGGCAATGAGAGCTATTGACGGCACTATTGTCTTAGTCTGTGCAAGTGAAGGAATAATGCCACAGACAGAAACTGTTCTTAAACAGGCATTAAAAGAAAGAGTAAAACCTGTTTTGTTCATAAATAAAGTTGACCGTTTAATCAAGGAATTAAAGATGACTCCTGAACAGATGCAGGACCGTTTCTTAAAAATTTTTAAGCATTTTAATGAGCTTATTGAAAAAATAGCTGAACCTGAATATAGAGAAAAATGGAAAGTTGACATTAATGACGGCAGTGTTGCATTTGGAAGTGCAAGAGAAAACTGGGCATTATCACTTCCTTTTATGAAAAAGAAAGGAGTTTCATTCAGAGATATTTTCAAGCTTTATGAAATGAGTGAAGAAGAAAAAAAAGAATGGACCTGGAAAAATGCTCCTTTATATGAAGTTCTTCTTGATATGGTAGTAAAACACCTTCCATCTCCAATAGAAGCACAAAAGTATAGAATTCCAAAAATATGGCATGGAGATTTAGAAAGTGAGTTTGGAAAAAATCTTATTAATTGCAATCCTAATGGAGACCCTGCTTTTATTATTACAAGAATTGTTATCGATCCAAGAAGCGGGAAAGAAATTTCTGCAGGAAGATTATTTTCTGGAAAATTAGAGCCTGGAATGGAAGTATACCTAAACAATGAAAAGAAAAAGCAGAGAATACAGCAGGTTTTAGTTTATAATGGAATTAAACCAGAACAGGTTGAAAGAGTTAGTGCTGGAAATGTCCTGGCAATTGCAGGAATTGTTGCAGATGTCGGCGAGACAATAACATTAAAGTCAGAAACTGCATTTGAGGAAATTAAGCATATATTCGAGCCTGTTATTACAAAAGCTATTGAGCCTAAAAAAATTATTGACCTGCCAAAACTTGTAGAAGTTTTAAGAAAAGTAAAGAAAGAAGACCCAAGCTTGAAAATTGAAATTAATGAAGAGACTGGAGAGAATTTAATTTCAGGCATGGGAGAACTGCATTTGGAAATTGTTGAAAATAGAATAGTTACTGAAAAGGGTCTTGAAATTAAAACATCACCT
>Ga0208375_1001760_pt1 | contig 22737 bp, 18 predicted proteins | sample RifOxyD1_FD_184038 | JGI IMG/M metagenome (GOLD analysis project Ga0208375, IMG submission 184038) | Soil microbial communities from Rifle, Colorado - Rifle Oxygen_injection D1 (SPAdes) | ecosystem: Environmental > Terrestrial > Deep subsurface > Rock core/Sediment | place: Rifle, Colorado...
GGTGTAGAAAACTCTAAGCATGAGTTTGTAACTAAGATACTCCATGTACCATTTTACTTCTGTCATCCATATCATTCTTGGGAAAAAGGTTCTGTTGAACAGATTAATGGATTACTAAGAAGATATTTACCGAGGAAAACTAATCTCAATAATGTTAGTCAACAAGATTTAGATGATATAGCTTGGGAGTTAAACAACAGACCCAGAAAGTGTCTTGGCTACAGGACTCCTTGTGAGGTATTATTAGAACAAGGTGTTGCACTTAGAAATTGAATGTGGCTAAGATACACACATGGTATATAAACTAATTTTGTTTATCAATTTTCAATTTTCAAAAATACAAACACTGGATTCCCGCCTTCGCGGGAATTGTAGAAGTTACTTAATTCGTTGACAGAATTAAAAACGTAATAAACTTAATTCTGTATGAGATCAACAACAAATAATATAGTTTTAGAAAGAAACTTCATATCTAAATGGAGATTCCTCATTAGGGAATATCAACTGGTAAAAGAACATAGACATGTTAAATATCGTTTCGTAGGAGATTTTTACAAAGCACATAATACAAATAGGCAAACTTTCTTTAAGTATCACAATAGATATTTAAACAACCCCTCAGATTCTTCATTGTTGCCACAAAAACGAGGACCTAAATGGAAGACAAGAAGACCACATCCTCTGGTAGAAAGAAAAGTAATGGAATTAAGAGAACAAGGAAACAACAGATATGAAATACATAATATACTTAAACCAAAATTAAATAAGTACACACCTTCACCTTCTGGTGTGTATAATATATTAAAAAGAAATGGTGTTAATAGAAAAACCAAAAAGATGAAGGAAAACAAAAGAGAAATTATTAAGAAAAAAGCTGGAGAAATGGGACATATTGATTGCCATTACTTACCACAATATTTAATCCCTGGAATTAAGAAATTGTTTCTTGTTGGAGTAATTGATGATTACTCACGTCTTGTCTGGGTAGAAGTAGTAACAGATATTACAGCCTTGTCTGTTATGTTTGCTACCATAAGGATTTTTTCTTTTTTCCAAGATGGACATCGTATTAGGTTTGAAGAGATATTATCTGATAATGGAAGTGGGTTTAAAGGAAATATGGATAAACACCCATTTGAAAGACTTCTAAAAGAGATGAGTATTAAACATCGATATACTAGACCAATGAGACCCCAAACTAATGGAAAGATTGAAAGATTTTGGAAAACTTTAGAAGAAGAATTAATTCATGAGACAACTTTTGAATCACTAGAGGAATTTCTTGAAGAGCTACATCAATATCTTTACTACTATAATTATGAGAGGTTACATTCTTCTCTAAATTATGCACCTCCTGTGGTATTCTTAAAGGAATCTGTCAATGAAATATGTAACTAGTACAGGAATGACAAATACAACAACATAAATACTACTTACTGCCGTTAGAGAAAAATTGCTTTAGATGCGAGGCATGAAAGAGAAAATAATTTTACTCTTGAATTTTAGATAAGCCAGAAATTGCCTCAGATACGAGGAGTCTAGAAATTTTATGAGGAAGCTGTACCTAAATGTACAGTGACCGAATAAAATTTCGTAACGACAAAGTAGATGAGGTAATTTATGGCTTATCTATCAGGGGGGACTTCGTAGTAGGATATAAGAAACTTCACCATCTTATAAAACGGCTCCGTCAACGTCGCTGATGCATACTCTGCGCCCTTTGGATACGTTTGGAAAAGGAAAATAATATATTTCGGCTCATAAGCTGGGAAATAACCAAAGAATGAGTGTAAATATCTGTCATCATAATATCCACCTCCTGGCTTTACCATTTGAGCTGTTCCAGTTTTTGCTGCAACTGAATAATGATCCATTTTTCGAGCGCCATTTGCAAGTGCTGTGTCTACCACATGTACTAGCATACGAGAAATTTTCTCACTACTTTCTTTTGTAATTACTTGTGTCCCATTATTTGCTACAACTTTTTTCGTCTCACCATTTTTATAAATAATAGTATCCACAACGTGAGGATTAACTAAAACACCACCATTGCCAAGCACAGCCAAAGCACGAATAGTTTGTATTGGTGTAATAGCAATACCTTGACCGAAACCAGCTGTCGCACTATCAACAAAAACTTTACTATCCAAATTTTTTGTAAGCCCGCTCGCCTCAGATGGTAAATCAATTCCGGTATCTTCTCCTATTCCAAATTCTTTAAAGTACTCAGCAAACTTTTTTGCACCTAATTGTTCAACGAGAAAAACAGTTCCAACATTAAGAGATTTATCCAAAATTGTTTGAATGGGAGTATTAGGCCCGCGTGCTTTGCCATCAAAATTTTTAACTTTATAACCATTTAAATCTCTGAAACCAGTATCATTATAAGTTGTTTGTTCATTTACAGCACCAGCATCAAGTGCGCTTGCCATAGTTATCGGCTTTATAATACTTCCCATTTCATAGACACCAGAAATTAATTGATTACTAAAAACACTTTGGTCTTTTACTTCTCCATATTTATTTGGATTAAAAGATGGCAATCCATCCATGGCAAGTATCGCACCTGTTTGTGGATCCATAATAATTCCTCCGACAGTATCAGAATTCCACTGTTTCTTTGTCTCAACTAAAGCACTATGCAACGCTCTTTCTACCTCTACGTCTATTGTTAAAACAAGATCCCCTTCTTCTTGATTTTGATTTGAGATAATTGTTTTCTCTACATCAGTAAATAATTCTGCAAAGAAATTAATTGTGTGGCCTAAACTATCACGCGAGAGAACATCATCATAATATTTTTCTATACCATATTGACCACCAACACGCACACCGTTGTTTCCAACAAATCCAAAAACTTTTGAGCCAATGTCATTTTGTGGATAAGCTCTTTTACTATCTTTTACAAAACTTACACCTTTTATTTTCTTAGCACGAATAAGGGCAACAGTATCTTCTCCAACATCCTTTGCAATTTCTTCATAGGGGTCATTTATTTTACTTGCTTTAGCAAAAAATTCTTCTTTATCTAAAGTTACATAAGAATTAAGAGTATTGTAGGCGGCCTCTTTATCCACAATAACTGTGGGGTCAATTGCAATGCGATATTCTGTAATAAGTTGAGCGGCAGGAATTGGGTCTCCATTTCGATGAGACAAAAATATATTTCCTCTATCAAAAGAAGCTCGCGCAGATGATACATATTGTCTATCAGCTAATGAAGTATAATAATTATGTTTTATTACTTGAATATAAAATGCTCTGAGAATAACAACGGATGCCAAAAAAAGTACAAAGTACATTACAATTCTAATACGATAGGCTGAACGCTCTACATGTTCTGTAGGCGTTGTTTCTTGTTTCTTTTTTATACCCATATTAATGAGTATACAATAAAGAGAAGCTTGCTATTGGGTCTTTACGAACAGCAAAAGTTGTATTTTCAATACGCGTAAAATTATGCTCTGCTAAAACAGAATCATTTATATTTGCAACCTCGTTAGAATAACGAGCCTCTAGCGCAGAAACTTGGGAAGATAAATCTTTTACGGCAAGAAGATTTTGTTTACGTTCAATTACAGAAAAAACTAAGGAAAGTAGAATTATACAATATACAACTGCTAAAACTAAAAGTGTTGCAAACATTGTGTTTATAATTCTCTGATAAAAATTTTGTTGTGTAAAGTGTTTTGCTAGCATATTTTTTCTACTATTCTTAATTGAGCGCTTCGTGAACGTGGGTTTTCTTTTAATTCTTCCTCTCCCGGCACTATTGCTTTTTTATTTATCATTTTTAAAGTTTCACTCTTGGCACGTAATCCCTGTTTAACTATTCTGTCTTCTGTGCTATGAAATGTGATTATGCATGCGCGTCCATTTAAATTTAAAACTTTTGGTAGAGCATCGATTAAATCATTTATGCTTCCTATTTCATCATTCACTGCCATTCTCAGTGCTTGGAATGTTTTTGTTGCAAAGTGAGTCTTGCGATGGCGGTACATTGCTGGAACTGCACTTGCGATAATGTCTACCAGCTCGTGAGTAGTAGCTATCGGCTTTTCTTTACGTCTCTCAATAATTCTGTGTGCGATACGGTGTGAATATGTTTCATCCGCAAACCCGTATAAAATATCTGCTATTGTATCTTCACTCCAGTTATTGATGATTTCATAAGCAGTCGTCTGGTCTTCTCTTTCACTAGCATCGAAAGTCATTTTTAATGGCTCATCGAAACGGAAAGAAAATCCCCTGCCTGATTCATCTAATTCTTCTGAAGATAATCCTAGGTCAGCCAGCACTCCATCTACGTTTTCTATTTTTAAATTTTCTAAAATAGAAGCTAGGTGTCTAAAATTTGAATGAAAAAAGTGTATCTCTGGTTTGTTTTTTATCTTTTCTAATTTTTCTCTAGCTTCCACTAAAGCTTCATTATCAAGATCTATACAAATGAGAGTTCCTTTCTCACCGACCGCCTTCGCTATCTCTATACTGTGTCCTCCACGATTTGTTGTGCAGTCTACATATATTCCACCCTTCTTAATTTGTAGGCCATCTATGGATTCTTTTAGGAGGACAGGAAGGTGCATAGTAGAAAGTGGAGGGTAGAAAGTAGAAGGTAGATTACAAATAATTTCTTTTAGAGGATGCCGAGGTCGCTTAGTTTTGCAGCGAGGACATCTGCTTCACCGCTTACTTTTGTGGTGAAGTTATTCCAAGCATCTTCATCCCAGATTTCTACACGTGAGTGCATACCTGCGATGACGACTTTGCTTCCTAACTTTGCAAAGGTCTTTAAGGTGTCTGGGATAACAATACGACCTGCGGCATCAACGTCTGTTTCAAATGCATTTCCTAAAATAAAACGATTGAAGTCGCGAGTGTCTTTGTTACCAAATCCACCTTGTGATAATTTCTCTGCTACTTTCTCCCATTCTTTAACTGGGAAAACAAATAATGAACTATCTAGCCCGTTGGTTACTACAACTTTCTTCCCTAAATCCGCGCGCCACTTTGAAGGTAGCGTGAGTCGTTTTTTTGGATCGAGGTCGTGTGTATATTGGCCAATCAGCATAGGTAGTTGATAGTTAATGGTTGGTAGTTAATAGTTAATTCAAATTCCATACCAACCAAATTTTAATTTTCAATGAAAATTAATTAGAAACGAGATAAAAAATTTAGTGGATTTAAAAGTTTAAAATTTTTAGACTTTTGATAAAGCTCCCACTTCACCCCACTGCAAACCATTATACTCCACTTTAATATTAAAGACCTAGGAAAAGCCTGTGGATAAGACCAAAAAGCCCAGCAAACATTAGTTTGCTGGGCTTTTTGGTAATTTTTAGCCAGCCTTGCCGGCGAGGCAGGTTTTTAATTTTTAGTTTTTATTTAATACAAATTATGATGATGCCCTATTTGTACATATTTTTATATTACCGCGGATATGTTTTTTACTTCTTTTATTTTTAATGCTTTGGTCGCACGATTAAAAATACTATCAACTTTTTTTGAATTTTTAGATTTTACAATTTTAGGAAAACTTTCATATAAAAACTTTGGAATTATAACAAAATCTTGCTTTCCAAACATTTTTATATATTCTTTTGGTATTGTTATTGACATACAAATATAATATTATGTATTAACAAAAAATGAAAATACAAAAAACCAGCACGGAGGCTGGCTTTAAGGAAGCTGAACGTTTGGGTTCAGGTAGCTGATGAAACTTACTTGATACCTGGAAACTCCACCGTTGAGTCTTTGAAAAACTCTTCAAGCTCAAGCCGAGTCAGTTGATTTTTTTCAACCAATTCATAGAGTCTGTTTAATGAAGATGCCTTGGCTCGATAATAGAAAAAATTTTCTTCTTGCCCAGTAGACTTATTCTGCCCGCTTGGTTTTGTCATACCACGGACAACAAAGTCAATTACGTCTTGCCTAGTCAGACCTTCTTGGGTCAGAAAATCCACAGCCTGAGAGTCCCTCTCTCCAAAAATCCCAACCAAAAGATGTGCTCCCGTTGTGGATAGTGGGTTATATTGCTTTGCACGTTGAATTGAACGAAAACATCCAAGTGACTGGCGAGGATCGGAATCAACTCCAGTAACCAGAGGAGTGACAGCGTTGATAAACTCGCTGAGTGAGATTTTGAGCTTATCAATATCAATGGAGCAAGCTTGGAGAATCTCAACTGTTCTTGAGTCTTCCAACAAAGCGAGGAGCAAATGCTCCACTGTGAAAAACTCATGCCGCGATACCTTAGCTGAAATCATTGCCGTCATAAGACAAGCGCGAAGTTCTTGAGAAATCATAATTTTCCTTTCGGGAAAAAGTTAATGGGTTTATACATTCCCTTTTTACAGGGTTCAGTAATAAACACTACTCTTTTTTATAATAAATTGCAAAAGCACGACCGGTCGCGCTTTGTGGGTTTATTTTTATAAACTTCTTAGATTCCAATTCTCTATTCCATTTCTTTTTAGTGCTGGCAATGTTTCTCTTTCAACCAAAATTCTCCTTGATATTTCTTCCACTACTTGTAATAATTTTTCTACATCTGTCTCACTATCAAATATCTTCATCTTTTCTTTATCAAAAATTCCATTAAAAGTCGCTACAATTTTACTATGTGCCTCATCTCTATTTAATACCTTATACCCATCATTATTGAGACTTCGAAATAAAGATCGTATCCCAGTAAGACAATCTCTAATATCTTTCAAATACCCAAGTCTTATACCTTTATACAAATCAGTTCGAGCGCTTGTATCGTATTCTTCTTCAAAATTTTGAAACTGATCAGTTTGATTTATGTTAACACTTTCAACTACTGCAGTATCTACTATCTCTCCCATGAGGGTTAAATTCGAGGAATGCATATGATAATACGTAAGCCCATTATTTATTAATAATGCAAGATTTTGTACATGCTGAGTAAGAACAGTTTCGAAATATATTTTTTGATGTTCTGGATTATTAATATCTAATTGAGGGAAGGCGCGTCCTGTTAAAGTTGTTTCTTTATTAAAGGCGTCGTAGACAGACAATAACATTTCTCTTTTATCATCTGGGCTAGTTTTTTTGGAATAATCTTCAATACGATGATTAGATTTAAGTAGTCGCACACCGATATATGGATTATTATCTTTACTTCTATGAACTAATCCTTGTCTTTTTGCGTCTGCAACATCATAGAGTTCTCCGTTATAACTGATTTTATCAACTTCTGCTATAGCCCAATACAACTCACTGCGTATTCCTATAGAATTAAGCTTTTGAGTAAATGTTACTAAATCTTCCATCCAAAAAAAATCGTCCTTGTTAGCATGTCCTAAATTAATATTTACATCATATTCATTTGATACTTTTAAAGTATCATAATCATAATCTTCTAATACTTCGCTTTTAACTATACCAATTCCTTTTGTTGAAACATCAAAAAAATAATGGGGTTTACCATTTGTGTCAGTCCAAGAAGTATCCAAAAACGTAGAAACATTTCTCCAGTGTGGTGCATGCCCCATAACAGCAGCTTTTATTCCATCACTATTATCAATCATATAAATAAAATCTTCAGCTTTTGCCCCAACATCATTTTTTACTTCCTCATTTTTAAACTTTACTTTGTATTCACTAGAGTCAAGTGGTTTAAGAAGTACAGGAACACTACTCACTCCTTCTATAAACCTTCCCTTTTCAAGAGCAATAGCTTTTTCATTTAGTCTGGTCCTTGGATACCCTTCAAATTCTGGTTGTAAAATATTTCTCATAATTTTATTAAATAATGGCCGATCTTAAAACTTTTTTCTTTATATTTGTATCTTCTTTTTCAATAAGTTTATGTTGTAACATTTCTTGGTGTTTACCATAATAATATTCTACTCCGTCTTTTATTTCATAAATACAAACAACTTTATTATTACCATTTTTATTCCATATTGGATAATTATTAAAATTAGTATCTTCGTTGTTATCCAAACCAACAGCTTCACACGAACTAAACTTTTTATACATTTTCTCATGAACCCTAGGTCTATTTGTCATAGATGAATTAGACGCTGGCTCCATAGGCATACATACTTTTATATCGCCACCCTTACCTTGTGTTAGATTTTCATTTCTAATATCTACAGCTTGCTGTATCATAGCTTGAATACTTGCTTCTACATAGGAATCAACATCGATGCTGGACAAATAATTCTGTTGTGGATTATTTGCACGTATAACATATACAGGAATTCCGGACATCTCTTGTTTAGAATATATTCCCAACACTGAGCCAACGATATTATTCATATCGTTAGTTTCTTTTACAATCATCATCATATGAGTATTCTGAAAACCACCATCGGAAAGCCTCTGTGTTTGTGATGTATAACATGCATCCCCAACATTTCCTGCTGTAATACGCCCAAGTCCACCAACGGGAATAAATTTCACCACACTTGTAACCTCATCTCCGTTTGGTAAGTCTATCTTTTCTAAATCCTTTAATACTTTTGTAAAATAATCAATACTTACCTCACCACCATTTTTACCATTTGAAATAGTGTATGTTTTTTCAGCCATTAATAATGCTCGTATTCTTGCTTTCACAATATCGCTTAAACCATTACCCTCTTTCTCAAGAAATTCATGATCTATGAGGTGAGAAGTAAAATCTGATAATTTATGCAGACTTTCGACATCAATGCTTTCTTTTTCAACAATTCCGTTGAACACAACCTTTAATCCAGGGTTGGCATCCATAATTTCAGTAAGTGCATAAGCTCTTAGGAATCTATTTAAATTTTCTTCTTTATTTTTCCTTTCTGAAGAAAGTTCTACAAGCCTTGCATACATTGAACTATTTTTTGCAAGCTCACCCTCTCCTGTTACACCTTGTACAACTTCCTCTAAACTATCAAGAAGTATCAAATCCCTATCAACAGCTCTTTGTATAGAATCAATGACTACTATATCTTTAATAGGGTCTTTTGTTGAAATTAATTTTTTCTGATTATCAACCCTCTTCTGTATTGCTTCTTTCACATTAAAGATAGTAAAACCATTATAAGCATCTTGTATATACCCTTTAAAACTTTCAAATCTTGTGGCAGTTTCTTTATTAGAAAGTATTGTTTGTCTTTTTGCTTCAAGCTCTCCAGTCTCACTTGAACTCATTTCTCCTTTTTCAAATAATTCAATTTTTTGTGTTTTAATTGCTGTTGGAACTTTGTAATTTTTGTTTACCTTATCACCCAACTCTTTCCAATTCCTATAACCTCTATCCCAAGAAGACTGTGGTACGAATTCTTTCATAAAAAGAGCGTTACCGAGTGATGTATCTAATGAGTCAGGAACTAAACCAGAAAGAATGTCACGAGTAAATGCTTTGGCAACTTTATCAAGCTCAAGCAATATAGCATCACGTTGTAAATTTGGATTTATTTCAAAAGACCTCAATTCTGCTTTTGTATCTTCATCAATTTCAGTACTAACAATAATTTTTTTAAAAATATCAAAAAGGTGTGGTTCGAAAACAAGTCCAAATATTTTGATATATTTTAAAATATGCTGTTTTATTTTTTCGTCATTTAAATCACCAGTAGCTTTGAGGAGCGGGATTAAGTGTTGTTTCCATGGGTCATTATTTTCATTTTTACTTGGTGGCTGTAGTTTATAAATTTCCCCCAAAAAAGGTAAAGATTTTAAAAGATCTCCAAATTTACCCTGAGAATTTACAATTTCCAATATTTTTCCTTTTTCTATTAATTTAATTGCGATTTCTTTTCGATTTTCGTCATCAAAATAATCTAAATTATTAATAATGGAAAGTCCTTCTCCTGCTTCAATTAATTTAATTGCGATTTCCCTTAGGAATACTTTATTGAAACAGTCTAAGTGTTTAACAACATTATGACTTTCTCCTGCATCAATTAGACTAAAAGCTATTTTTTGATTAGGGTCTTTAAAACTTGTAAGATTCCCTGCAACATCCCAAGATCTATTTAATTCAATTAGTTTTAAAGCTGTTTCATTATTCAGATTTTGAAAATTAGAAAGATAATCTGCAACATATACACCTTGTCCTATCTCAATTAATCTTGAAGCTATTTCTTGATAATTAGGATCTTTAAAATTTTCAAGATATCTCGCAACGGAGCCACCTTTATCTAATTCAAACAATTTAAGAACTATATCGTGATTGAGGTCTTTAAAATTTGAAAGATAGCTCACAAAAGATTCGTCTTGCCCAGATTCGATTAGTTTGGAAGCGATTTCTTGATGATTGAGGTCTTTAAACTTTAAAAGATGCCCTGCAACACACTCGCCTTGTCCTGATTTAATTAATTTAGAGGCTATTTCCTCATAATCTATATGTTTAAAATTTGGAAGATAGTAAGCAACATTTTGACCCTGCTTTGATTCAATTAATTTTAAAGCTATCTTTTGATTAAGATCTTTAAAGCTTGAAAGGTTACGTGCAACTGCCGAGGACTGATTGGATTCGATTAGTTTTATAGCTGTACCAGTATTGAGATTTCTAAAATTTGAAAGATATTTAGCAACAGATTCTATTTGTCCTGATTCAATTAACCTTGAGGCTATTTCTTGATGATTTACATCTTTAAAATTTGAAAGGTAACTGGCAATAGAATCACCTTGCTTAGATTCAATTAACTTAGAGACTATTTCTTGATGATTAACATCTTTAAAATTTGAAAGATATGCCGCCACAGAGGCACCTTGCCCAGATTCCATTAGTTTAGATGCTATCTCTTGATGATTAACGTCTTTAAAATTTGAAATATATGCAGCCACATATTGACCTTGTTTTAATTCTATTAATTTAGAAACTATCTCTTGATGATTGAGGTCTTTAAAATTTGAAAGATTTCCTGCAACAGAAGCCCCTTGCCCAGATTCAATTAGTTTTAAAGCAATTTCATTATTAAGATCCTTAAAATTTTTAATGTATTTTGTAAGAGAATCACCTTGCCCTGACTCAATTAGTCTCGAAGCTATTTCTTGATGATTTACATCTTTAAAAAATTTTAAAATATAGTTAGCTACGGAGGTTCCTTGTCCTGATTTAATTAGTTTTAAAGCAATTTCATTATCAAGATATCCAAAACTTGAAATGTAGTAAACAACGGAACTCCCTTGCCCAGATTCAATTAATTTGGAAGCGATTTCTTGACGATTGAGAACATCAAAATTATCAAAATGGCCTGCAACGGAGTTACCCTTACCCAGTCCAATTAGTTTTATGGCTATTTCTTGGTTTAAATTTTCAAAATTTGTAATGTATTTTGCAACAGATTCACCATGTCCTGATTCAATTAATTTAGAGGCTATTTCTTGATGATTGAGGTCTTTAAAATTTGGAAGATTGGCAGCTACATATTCACCATGTTTTAATTCTATTAACCTTGAGGCTATTTCTTGATTGAGGCCTTTAAAATTTTTAATACAAGAAACTACTGCATCAGATTTTCCTAACGCAATTAATTTAGAAACTATTTCCTGATGGTTAATATTTTTAAAATATGGTAGATATGCTGCAACAGAAACCCCCTTACCGGATTCAATTATTTTTATGGCTATTTCCATAAAATTTAAATCTGTAAAACTTGCTAGATACTCCGCTACCAAATTACCCTGTCCCATTTCAATAAATTTTAATGCTATATCTTGATTAAGATCTTTAAAACTTTTAAGATACGGCCCTATTAAGTTACCCTGTCCCATTTCAATAAATTTTAGTGCCACTTCTTGGCCAAGAATTTTAAAATTCTTAATGCGTGAAATAATGGTAGCTCCATGACCATCTTCAATTAATTTAATAGCTATTTTAGCATAATCAATCCCATTAAAATTTGAAAGATGTTCTATAACTGCCAGGAACTGTTTTAATTCAATTAATCTATAAGCCGTATCTTGATTTAAATTTTTAAAATTTGAAAGATGTTTTGAGACAGAGCTAACTTGCCCGGATTCAATTAATCTTGAGGCTATTTCTTGATGATTAACATCTTTAAAATTTGAAAGATAACCAGCAATAGAATTACCTTGCTTAGATTCAATTAATTTAGAAACTATTTCTTCATAATTTATATCTTTAAAATTTAAGATACCGTAAGCAACGAAAGTTCCTTGCCCAGATTCAATTAATCTTGAAGCTATTTCTTGGTTTAAATCTTTAAAATTTGAAAGATAACGTGCAACAGCCAAAGCTTGATTTGATTCAATTAGCTTTATAGCCGTGCCAGTATCAAGATCTCTAAAATTTGAAAGATACCTTACAACAGAATTACCTTGCCCGGATTCAATTAATCTTGAGGCTATTTCTTGATGATTAACGTCTTTAAAATTTGAAAGGCATCTAGCAACAGAATCGCCTTGCCCGGATTCAATTAATCTTGAGGCTATTTCTTGATGATTAACGTCTTTAAAATTTGAAATATGGTAAGCAACGAATTCACCTTGTCCAGATTCAATTAACCTTGAGGCTATTTCTTGATAGGCAGGATCTTTGAATTTTGAAATTTTAGCAACTACATATTGACCTTGTTTCAATTCTATTAACTTAAAAGATACTTCCTGATTAAGATTTTCAAAATTTGAAAGATACCTGGCAACGAAGCTACCTTCATTTGATTCAATCATCCTAAGAGCTATCTCGTTATAATCTATGTTTTTAAAATTCTGAAGAAACTGTGCAACATAATTACCTTGCCCGGACTCTATTAATTTAGATGCTATTTCTTGGTGATTAAGATCTTCAAAATTTTCAAGATAATATGCTACATAATAACCTTGATGTGTTTCAATTAATTTTAAAGCTATTTCACGGTGATTTATATCTTTAAAACTTGAAAGACTTTCTGCTAGGGCGTCACCTCGAACAGCTTTTATAAGTTTCATTGCTGTCTCATTATCCAAGTCTCTAAAATTTGAAAGATATTTTACAACATCCTCTCTTTCGATATATTGATTTAATTCTATAAGTTTAAAAGTTATATCATCTCTATCTTCAGTCTTAAATTTTGAAAGATTGTCTGCAACAGAACGAAAATGTCCTTCGGCTATAAGACTAAAGGCTACTTCTTTACTATATGGTGGTTTTATACTCTCGGCACTAGAAAAAATGTAACGTTCCTCCTTTTTTTGTGCTGCCAAAGTGGCAAGCTGATCAAAAGAAAGAGACTCTCTTGTATCATCATTTTCATCATAATCCCTATCATCATAGAACCTATTTTGTTCTATGTTTCTTTCAATTAAATAATCTTCATTTATTTTAGCTATGTCTCTAGAGTCTGGGCTTTGAGAAAACTTTAATTTCATAATTATGGCTTTGGTTTTACTAAAGGGAACATGGTAACCTCGCGTATAGGCTTATCCATAAAGAAAGCAAAAAGTCTCTCACCAAAACCATAACCACATGTTGGTGGCATGCCATGCTCTAGCATTTCTACGAATTCCCAATCCGCCATCATCGCCTCTTCATCCCCTCCTGCTAAAAGCTCTTGTTGTTTTTCAAATCTCTTTCGCTGATCTATTGGGTCATTTAATTCTGAATATCCACGACCAAGTTCACTGCCGGCTAATATCGGCTGGAATATTTGTGCGGTACCATTTCCCTTTCCTGTGGCGTCAGTATTTTCTTTTGAAAGTGGCGCAACTAATAATGGATGATTAATTAAGAATGCTGGACCGGCAATATTCTTGCGACAATATTTCCAAAGCGTGTCTGTTAATCTCTCACGATTATTCCCATCATATTTTACTTTCAAACTTGCTAACTTATCTTTTATTTCTTGGTCATCAGCTTTGTTAATATCAATGCCAGTTTGTTTTAAAATTTCTTCTCGATAATCAATTTGTCCCCATGGTTCGGATAAGTCAAAAGTATGTCCACGTGTTGTAAATGTTGTCGTACCAAAAACTTCTTTTGCAATTGTGCGATAAAGTTCTTGAACTAAAGTCATGCCAGCTTCGTAATCAGCATAGGACATATAGAACTCACAATTAGTGAATTCTTGTAGATGATCAGGCGACGAGCCTTCGTTACGATATGTACGTCCAATTTCAAAAGTACGTGGAAAACCTGCTGCCATTAAACGCTTCTGCCAAAGTTCGCCAACAGATATTCGCATGAAGACATTTAAATCAAAATCGTTGTGATATGTTTTAAATGGACGAGCTTCAGCACCACCCGTTGTTACTTCTATAGTTGGAGTTTCAACTTCTAAGAATTTATTTTCTTTTAAGAATTTACGAACCACTTCCCAAAACTTTGCTTTCTTTTCAAATAATTCGCGTAACTCTACATTTGTTAAAATATCCAAATATCTTTCACGCATACGAATCTCTTCATCTTGAAGCCCATGATATTTATCAGGTAGTGGAAGCAATGCTTTTGAAAGCATAGAAATATTTGAGACCAAAACACTTTCTTGACCAGACTTCGTGGTAAAAAGTGTGCCTGTAACTTCAATGAAGTCCCCTGTGTCTACATATTTTGTATAAAATTCGTGGGCTTCCTCGCCTGATTCCGGAAGTTTGATAACGGCTTGTAATTTTGCAGAGCCATCATAGAGATCGATAAAAATAAGTGCACCCTGTCCACGAGATGACATGACACGCCCAGCAACTATAACTTGTACAGAATCTTCTGCGAGAGACGCAAAATTACGAATGACATCACTTAATTCATGAGTTCGACGAGAAATAGCTGGGAAGCCGGACTTACCAGAGTCTTGTAATGCTGTTAATTTTTTTAGTCGCTCTGCGCGAAGTTCTTCGATTGAGGCCATAGGGGTAGATTTTAGACGTTAGAGATTAGATTTTAGATAATAAATGCAATACAAATACTATACATATAATGATAACAAATAGTGGGGAGATAGTCGATGGAAAATAGGTATTAGCCACTAGCCACTAGCCACTAGGTTGGGAGTGTACTTCGTATCAAATACAACACGAGCGAAACCGAAGGTTTCGCTCGTGTTGTATTTGTATTTCCTAAACCCTAGTGGCTAGTGGCTAATTTTGTATTCCACTATTGGCTATACCCTAGTGGCTACTTACTAGTCTACGCTATGCTCTTAATTGTATAAACCATTTCGCCTTTTGGAGTTTCTACTTTTATAACATCTCCTTTTCCTTTTCCTAATAATCCGCGTCCAAGTGGAGACTCATTAGAAATTTTTCCATTAAAAGAATCTGATTCTTCACTACCTACAATATTGAAAACTTTATCTGTCTTCTCTCCTTTCTTTGTAACTGTTACTGTAGAACCAACTGTAACTGTGTGTCCACTGTGCTTGTCCATAATAACTGCATTCTTAAGAATTGTCTCAAGATGAGAAATTCTTTCTTCACAATTCGCCTGGTCTTCGCGAGCTTGCTGATACTCAGCATTCTCTGAAAGATCACCTAATGACTTTGCATATAAAAGTGCGTCGGCAACTTCTTTGCGACGTACTGACTTTAGCTTGTTTAATTCATCTTCTAGTTCTTGTTTCTTTTCAATTGTTAAATATTCCATATGTATTGATGTGTATTGGTCATATAGCATACCACAAAATCCGAGAACTGATAACATTGACAAACAGCATAATATGGTGTATAATATAAAAGTGTCTTGTCCTTTGTCTTTTTATTATTTGAAAGGTTCCTATGAAAATAACTTTTAAGGAATTGGTAGCACACTGCTACTATATCTTCATGTCCGGGGTCATCATTTCGATGGTTTTCCTCGCCCTTGGCTGGGAATACGGCGAAACGCATGCTGATGGCATCGCAATGCTGTTAATGGCTAGTTGGTGTGGCTTGGTCGCCGATATCGGAGTATTCACCATCATGTTGATGATGCGGGCTGAAAAATGGCCGAAGGCTGCAACCTGGCTTGACATGCTTGTCGGTTTTGTCAGTTTGGGAAATGGAATTTGGATTGTGTTGAAAATCTTGTGGCCGGTATACATGGGCTACAATCCGCACCCCATTTTCTTTTTCTTTTCGGCTTTGGCTATTCTCATAGGTTTGAATTATGGGGTGGACGCGATGAAATTGTCACGCAAAAAATCACCGCCGAGCACCGCCGTGAGCAAAACCAAAGAACAGGTGAAGGCCCTCCGCCTCGCCTGGGCTCTCATGGGCCTTGGCATTATGAGTATGGTCTTCGTCTTCTCGGTCATCATGGCCGTCGGCATTGGGTTGAAAACCGGAATTGTTTGGAAAAAAGAAGCTGTTCAATTTGTTCTGTGGACAATGAACATCTCAGGCGGTTTCCTCTTCCTAACAATCATCCCTGGCTGGCTGATGCGGTGGCCATACAACCCAACATGGATGTGGTCTGGTATATCTTTTGCCGGACTGGGTGGCTTCCTGGTGTCAACAGACTTTCTGTTGCTCATCTACGGATCTGGCATTAAAGGCAACGGCCTTTTCTTGGCTGGCATTGGCATGTTGCCGGTCGCCATTGTTTGCTTACTGAAACATGTGGCTATCCACCAACCAGCAAAAATCAAAACAACAACGCCCAGCGAGTAGCCAGCTTGCTTGTGCCATTCAAAGCCACCCCCCAGGGTGGCTTTTTTAATTCTTATTTATAATTTTTCAATATACATTACGGACAATACGGACACTGGATTCCCATTTTCATGGGAATGACACAACTAAAAACTTTTATAATATTACGTCAGCCGAGCCAGAAATTAGAAAAAATATTCAATGAAAAAATATCTAATATTCAAAATTGACACTAGATTCCAACTTTCGTTGGAATGACACAAAAGGAATTAAATAAAAAACTAAAAATTATTTTGTATTTTTTGATTATTGAAAATTGTTTCATTAAATATTTATTTTGTATAACCAGTGTTATCACGCATCCACGTAAGAACGTCTTGCATCACAAACACCGCGCCATACGGATTATGTCTATCCCCTTTTTCCATCACGACTACGAAAGCATATTTTGGATTATCATATGGAAAATATCCGCTGATTAATGAATTCACTAATTGTTTACTCACGCCCAATTCCGCTGTTCCTGACTTCGCCGCGACATCTACCCCATCAATATTAAGTGCGAGTCCTGTTCCATTGGAGGCATGCACCACCATATGCATTCCTTCGCGAATAACTTTTAAATCTTTTTCTTTTAAATTAATTGAAGTACTGGCCGTCACAACGCCGTCTATCATATGTGGTGTTACTAAATAACCACCATTTGCAATTGATGCAGTCGCGCGTACAAGCTCAAGCGGAGTTAATTGAAATCCATATTGTCCAATTGAAGTGTGATAAGTATCTCCAAGCAACCAATCTTGATTAAAAACTTTTTTCTTCCATTCTGGAGACGGGACATTTCCATAAGTTTCCGCTGGTAAATCTATTCCTGTTGTAGTTCCAAAACCAAATAATTTTGAATATTTATTTATTCGTACAATACCCAATCCTTTTTGACCCTCAAATCCACCACCAATTTGATAAAAATATTCGTCGGAAGATTCTGCTAACGCTTTTCTCATATCTGTATAACCGTGAGCTTTCCAATCTTTAAAAATAGAGTCCGGCCCACCGTATTTATTTTTTATAACTAATTGTCCTGAGCTATAAATATTTTTCTCTGGAGTGATGATGTCTTCCATAAGTGCGGCGATTGCCATATAAGGCTTCACTGTAGACCCAGGGGTAAATAATCCAGCAACGGCACGATTAAGAAATTTATTATTTTTATCTAATAAATCTTTTGCAAGAATTCTTTTATCTTCTGTTGAAGTAGCATTTGTTATTAAATTATTATTGTATTCTGGATAACTCGCTATTGCCAAAACGGCGCCTGTATTAACATCCATAATCACACCAGCACCTGATGTAAAAAATGCTTTATGTGCGAGAGCTTCCATACTTTCATATAATTTTGCCTGCACACCTTTATCAATTGTTAATTTTAAATTCTCTCCATTTGTTGGGTCAATCGTAACATTCTCTGCTTCAATTTTATGAAGTGCTGTTACAGCAATAACTTTCTCGCCTCTTATTCCTGAGAGCCTATCCTGATATTGCTTTTCTATTCCATCACGGCCAATATATTCGTCTTGCCAAAAAACACCACTCTGGTCTTTTTTTGGATAGCTAACATAGCCAAGCAAATGAGAAAATCCTGGGGTCGTTGTATAAACCCTGTCTGGTATTTCATAAAGTTCCCCCTTACTACTATTCCAAGCGAGTAAATTACCATTCACATCCGATATAGTTCCACGATGAGCAAAAATTGGTGTTGTACGTAAATGATTTCTATCTGCTTTTTCTTGATAAGAAGCAAAGCTAGTTATTTGCATGCTAAATAATCTAAATATGGTTGCACCAAATAATATAATTATAAAAAAAGTAAAAAGATAATAAACCTGCACTCCAAGCGGGCGAGATAATTGACCTTCCATTTGATTTATATTTAAACTTGAAAGATTTTGGCTATCAAGAAAAACATCCTCTGGGTCAATTTCATGAGAGGCTGCTTCCTTAGCGCGACGTGTAGATAAATGGCGAAACAAATTCATATATTATTAATATAGCACAGAGGATAAGTATTACGATTGGATACTTATATAATGCAAAAACTAAATCATAGAGAAAAGAGATGGCAATTAAAACAAAATATATAATATATTTTAAATTATTCCTTATCAACATAAAATAAAGATGAAGTTACTGGGTTATACGCTCCACGAACATAAACTCTTACAAATATATCTTGTGGGTCTTTTTTAATATCAACGATACTTCCCAACTTCATTGTCTGATTTACTTTATACATAATATCTTCTCCAACAACAAAATTAGATTCTTTTGGAAGTAACGCTAAAAAGTTTCCACCACCATCACCAGTTAAAATTATATTTTCTTTAGTTTCTACAGAGACACCTTCTACAGTATTTCCATGCGAACTAAGTAATTTACATAAAGATGAAGTAGAATGAATTTCTTCTATAATACAAACTGGTTGTCTGCCACGAATATAGACAATAGAATTTTCTTTTATATTATCTTTAAAACCTTTTGATAGAAGTATTGTTGAATACAATTTAGTAATATCTTGTGCTAATGGATAAAGAATTATATTTGGTTTTACTATTTCCTTGGCACTAGTTTCTGTAATTTCTGTAGTATTGATTTCTATTCCTTTCAAAGAATTATTTTCTGCTTGTAAAAGCACAATTTTATTTTCTAATTCTTCTATATTATTTTGCAAATTTGTTTTTTCTAATTCATAACTTGCTCTTAACCTAAAATAATTTATAACTAAATATGGTGTGTTTATTATGCTTTTCAAAAACTTATTTGAGGTTGAAACAACAGGTAAAGCAACAGGAGAAAGCGTGCTACGAATTTGTACCCAGCCAAATGAAAGCAAAAGAAGTGCTGTTATTACAAAAATAAGAGTAGCTACTTTTCTTCGTTTTTTTGTTTTATCGGAAAGATATGTCATCGGTGTTTTGTACTAATACGTCTTTATATAAAATAATATCTTCTAAAATAATTCCTGTACCACGGGCAACAGCCGTGAGTGGATCATCCGCAATTGTAACTGGAACTTTTAATTGCATAGCAAGAAGTGCCGGAAGATTTCTAATTAAAGCTCCACCTCCGGCAAGCGTAATACCTTTTTGCATAATATCAGAAAGAACTTCTGGTGGAGTAGTTTCTAATACTTCACGAATGGCATCAACTAATTGTGCGATTGATGCATACATGGCTTCGCGAATATCCACATCTGTTATTATGGCTTCGCGTGGAAGTCCTGTTACCAAATCACGTCCTTTAATACTCATTTCCTCGGCTTCACCTTCTGGCATGGCTGAGCCAATATTCATTTTTATAAACTCCCCTGTTTTTTCTCCAATTAACATTTTGAATTCATCACGCATATAAGTGATAATGTCCGACGTTAATTTGTCTCCAGCGACTTTCAAACTTTTTGCGCGCACAATACCACCTAAGGCAATAACGGCGATGTCTGTTGTACCACCACCGATGTCCACTACCATACTTCCGATTGGTTCATGAATTGGCATACGCATGCCGATAGCGGCTGCCATTGGTTCTTCGACAATATAAACTTCGCGCGCACCAGCTGACTTGGCAGCATCATAGACTGCACGCATTTCTACATTTGTAATTCCAATTGGAATGCCGATAACTACGCGAGGACGGAATAATTTTTTATCAACATCATTTGCTTTGTTGATTAAATAACTAAGCATTTCTTCTGTAACTTCATAATCAGAAATAACTCCATCAACAAGTGGGCGAACAATACGAATGTGGGACGGCGTGCGACCCATCATATTTTTTGCTTCTGTTCCAACAGCAACCACACGAGAAGTTTTTTGGTTTAGTGCCACGACTGATGGTTCATTTATAACAATTCCACGACCACGCAAATAAACAAGCGTGTTGGCAGTGCCAAGGTCTATACCTATGTCATTTGAAAAATGTCGGTAAAGTCGGTCGAACATGAGGGTATTCTAACACAAAAATAGATTTTAGACATTAGATTTTAGATGTTAGATAATACAAAATACCATTGATTTTTAAGGATTTTATAATATTATGCAAAATCTAAACAAACATGGACAAATGGTTAAATTTGTTGTAGATTTGTGGGGAAAGCCCCTTAAACCCCGTTATTGGTTATTCGTTATTCGTAATTCGTTAAGAACAACGACCAATAAATAACTATCTACGGAAATCTCAACACCCTGCAGTGAAATAGTCTGCAAAGGAAAATAAAATGAGTGAGACAATAATTTCTCTGGCGACTCTTGTTGGAAATTTCATGAGGAGTATTGGACTCGGTTGTCTATCACACACTTATGGAAATGCAGTTACGATCATTCTTTATCGGGGTATCCCCTTTATCGAAAAAGAGTACAGTTGCATGATCATTAAACCATCTGTACTTGGGGCGAGTCTGAGTGGTCGTCGAGTTATTAAAAACACGCCGGCCGTGAAATTCATACTCGATAATCAGAATATTTCCATCGAAGTCTATTTTAGACAAGATGGGGCGGTACACGTTCAAGTCTACGAGAGCCAAGATGTTCTGGACTGCCATGATGGTGAAAAAACACCGGTCTTCAAATTGGCTAACATAACCTGGAACGATGTCGACCTTGGGTGGTTCCCCAATCTCGAAAAGCTATAACACCTTGTTGTTTGGCTACTGAAAATCCCCGCAACTCGGGGATTTTTTAATTGTATACAAACTTTAACACAACACTGGATTCCCGCCTGCGCGGGAATGACACAGATACGAAGGCAAGACCTTCGCGAAGGTCTTGCCTTCGTAAATTAATTTAAGAATTTACTATTTGTATTTTTAACTCCTAACTCCTAACGACCAACTCCTAACGTCCCTTCCCTACTCGCAATTCTTTTTGTATGTTGCGAAAAGTTCTTCGATGGAAATTATTTCACTTTCTTCTTTTGTTCTTTCTTTTATTTCTACTCCACCCTTCTCAAGTGATTTATCTGATACAACTACACGCATTGGTATACCAATCAAATCACTATCTGCAAATTTTGCACCAGCAGATTCATTTCTATCATCAAATAAAACTTCAACTCCGGCATTTGTTAATTTAGTGTAAATATCTTCAGCTGTTTTTGCAGTCTCACTATCTTTTTCTTTTGCTAATGAAATTAAATGAAGTGAAAATGGTGCAACTGACGCTGGCCATACTAAGCCTTTAACGTCCGCAAATTTTTCTGTAATCACACCCATTAGGCGTGATGGGCCAATACCATAACACCCCATATATACATCTTGCTTTTTCCCCTCTTCGTCCATGTATGTATAGTCAAAAGCTTTTGAAAACTTTGTACCTAATGGAAAAATATTTCCAACCTCACAAGCCTTCACTTGTTCCAAGGTTTCAAAATCAACATTTAATCTTTTTGCATTTTCTTCATTTACAACTTCTTTGTTATAAGCAATATTATTTTTTCTATCAAGATAAATAATATCCTCCCCTGCATCCACTACTGTTTGAAATTCATGAGAAAAATCTTTTGTAAAATCTCCACCACTCGCTAGTGTAATAAAAGTATCTTCACCTAATCCAACTTCGCGGAAAACATTCATATACACTTTCTTCGCTTCTTCATAATACTTTTGCAAATCTGCTTCATCTTTGTGAAAAGAATATAAATCTTTCATACGAAATTCACGACCACGAAGAAGTCCGGACTTGGCGCGTGCTTCATTTCTAAACTTTGTTTGTATTTGATAAAACGCAATAGGTAAATCTTTATATGAACGAGCATATTCGGAAGCAATCGGTGTAATTAATTCTTCATGAGTTGGACAAAGAATATACGAGTTAGAAGATTTTTCTTCTGATACTTTATTTGCGGGCATTGTCTTCATTAAAACATCAACTGTTTCTAGCCGTCCTGTTTTTTCCCAATTTTCACGTAGAGAAAGAGACGGCATCACAAGCTCATTTCCTATCGCGTCCATATGACGTCTAACAATATCTTCTATCTTTTTTAGAACACGAAGACCGAGTGGTAAAAATGTATAAACACCCGCCATTTCCTTATGAATAAATCCAGCACGAGTAAGAAGTATCGCATTTTTTGATACTTCATCCGCTGGCGCCTCTTTTCTTGTTTTTGTATAAAGTTGTGATTGTCGCATGCATAAATTATAACACACGAAAAGTTAGAAGTTAGGGGTTA
>Ga0208375_1001761_pt1 | contig 22732 bp, 16 predicted proteins | sample RifOxyD1_FD_184038 | JGI IMG/M metagenome (GOLD analysis project Ga0208375, IMG submission 184038) | Soil microbial communities from Rifle, Colorado - Rifle Oxygen_injection D1 (SPAdes) | ecosystem: Environmental > Terrestrial > Deep subsurface > Rock core/Sediment | place: Rifle, Colorado...
AAACTAATTATTTTTTTTACATCCTCCCAAGTATCCTTTTTGGCATCTGGATTTCTTAAAAGATAGGCCGGATGAAAGGTAGGCATAACCCAAATACCTTTATATTTTTGAAATTTTCCGCGTAGACTGACTATCCCTTGATCAGTATCTAACAGGGTTTTTATGGCGGGAGAGCCCAAGGCAACAATAAGCATTGGGCGAATTATTTCAATTTGCAGATCCAAATATTTTCGACATTGTAAAACTTCATCGTTTTCTGGATTGCGATTCCCAGGAGGTCGGCATTTTACTACGTTCGCAATATATACATCTTCTCTTTTCAAATTCATAGAAGCGATTATCTTATCTAATAATTCACCGGCCTTACCCACGAAAGGTCTGCCAGTCTCATCTTCATGCTGACCTGGTCCTTCCCCAATAAACATAATTCGGGCAGCTGGATTACCTTCGCCAAAAACCATTTGAATTCTTGTTTGATGTAGCTTGCAGTCAGTGCAACAAAGAAGATTTGATTTTAACATAGATAACAAAGTTATCTTAGCACAATTCATTTCATGATAAAAATTCGGCTCACCACATGACTCCAGACGATTAAATTTTCTTTCCATCAAATCATCAATACAATCTGTAACAACCGCAAATGTATTTAAAAATTCAGTCCGATCAAAACTCATTTTTTAGTACTCAACATCTTGAAAATAACTATCTACTTCGTATCTACTTTCTTCCTCAGGATACCTGCCCATTCTTTGATGCGAAGGATTCCTACCACGATTTACATATTTATTAAAAAAGTCTTTTAATTGAAGTGCGTCGATCATATTAGATTCAATTAAGTTTTCAATAATCTCTCTCGTCTTAGCAGGCATCAAGGATATGAGTTCATCATAATATTCATCACTACTTAGTCCTTCAACGGATTCTATCATCTCCATTGCTGAAGAAATATCATCTAGATCAACCCCTGAGTTAGAAAGTTCAAATAAGAGTTTATCATCACCTGATTGAGTGTAACCTTCGTCCACTTTTTCCATCACTTCGTTGGGTTTTTGATTATGGTTTTCAATTTTTGGAATTTTTTTTATAGGGGTACTATCTATTGTCTTTTTTGTCTGGGCCGACATTTGCATATTAATTTTTTCGACTTTTACATTTTCAACAACAATTTCTCTGCTCTTTAACTCCACTTTTACTAAATCGGTTTCCGGGCGATTCAACCATTGCCAAAAACCGTATCCGGAAAAAATAATTGAGATTATTGCTATGTACTTCATTGTTACTTATTAATTGTAATCTCAAGTCATCAGGATTGGGAAGTATCTTAAACTTCTTGACTATGCGCTCCAACGATCTTATAAACTACCTTCTATGGAAATCCTATGTAATCTAAAAAATATTAACCTTTCTTTTGGCACCAAATCGCTCTTTGCGGATGCGGAACTTATTATCCATTTTGGAGAACGAATAGGTTTGCTGGGCCTAAACGGCACAGGCAAGTCATCCCTATTTAAAATTTTAGCTGAAGAAATAAAGCCAGATCTTGGTCATTTGCCTTTTGAATTCTCTAAAGCTAGTGGGAAGGGTCAAAGTGATAAAAAATATTCAGTATTTTACATTCCTCAGGATATTAATATAACTAAAGACGACCCCGTCACCATCAAGCAATTTGTCTATCGTTTCTATCCTGCTTTGAAAAATATTCAAAATGAACTTGAAAATCTAAATCACCTACTTGAAAAAAACAATGATGAAGCACTTATTGAAAAACAAAAAAACTTGCTAGAAGAGTTTGATCATTTAAATGGATGGCGCATATCTCAAAGTTATGAGTCGTATTTAAAAGTGTTTGGATTATCCGACTGGTCACGCCCGGTTTACTCTCTAAGTGGTGGTGAACAAAAAAAAATTCTTTTAAGTTTGGGATTATCGGCATCAGCTCACCTTATCTTATGGGATGAGCCTACTAACCACATTGATACAGATACCATCAGTTTATTTGAAGAAGAATTACTAGATACAAAAAACGCTTTTATCCTGGTTACTCATGATCGCTCCTTACTCACTAGAGTCACTAACCGAATCTTTCATATTAGAAACGGAAAAATTGATCAATTTTTTGGAAGTTACCCTGACTATCTTGATCTACTCAAAAACAAGGAAGAAGAAAGAAAAAAATTAGTCACCAGACTTTCTAATACCCTTAAAAGAGAAGATGCCTGGATGAAGCAAGGAATTAAGGCCAGGGGAACCAGAAGTAAAAAAAGAGTGGAAAACTTTATTGATCTAAAAAGTAAAATTGGCAATCTTAAAAATGATGCTAAAAAAACTATCAATTTAAATATCTCCCACTCTAAAAGAGAAACTAAAAAGCTAGTTGCATTTGAATCAGTCTGTTTTTCCTATGGACCAAAAAATATTTTCACTGATTTAAGTTTCACCATTAACAAAAAAGAGAAAATCGGTTTACTCGGCCCAAACGGCATAGGTAAAACTACTTTAGTAAAACTTATCGAAGGCAGTTTGCTTCCAACATCAGGCATTCGAAAATCTGCCGAAAATCTTATCATCAAGCATTTTACCCAAAAAAGAGATGAGCTCGATTTGGAACTAACTCCATATCAACTTCTGGGAGAAGGCATTGATCATGTTACTATAAATAATCATAAACAACATGTTATCACTTACTTTGAAAGTTTTTTATTTAAAAGCAGTGAAATTCATCGCCCTATCAAATCTTTTTCTGGCGGAGAAAAAAATCGACTGCAACTGGCATTTAACTTAAAACAAGCCGGTGATCTGCTTATTTTTGATGAACCCACCAATGATTTAGACCTAGAGACATTAGAAATTTTAGAAAAAAAACTCGAAGAGCACGATGGTGCTTTGATTGTCATTAGTCATGATCGCAGTTTTCTATCCAACGTAACCAACACCACTTGGTTAATATCTGATGAGAAAATTGAATTTTTTAATGCCGGCTACTCTCAGGTAGAAGATTACCTGGAAGCCCTTAGGCTAGAGCAAGAATTCCTTCAAAAGGAAGAAAAAAAGCTGGAACCAAATAAAAACGATCTACTCATTAATAATAAAGATAACCGTAAGCTTACTAATAAACAAAAAGAACGGCTAAAAACCATTGATCAAGATATCCAAAATAGAGAAATTGAACTGGAAAAACTAGAGTCCAAGCTGAGTCAGTTCAATTACGCTAGCATAGACCAAGAAAAATCAATCAAACTTCAAGAACTTAATCAACAAAAAGAGCAAGTAGAGATGGACTTGCTTGATCTCTACGAAGAAATTGAAAAATTAAACAGCTAAGTTCATTCAACGTTAGGAATATTAACCAATAAATATTTTTAGATTAAAACTCACTAGTTAGTTAACTATAGCCATAATTTTTTGGCAGTTTTTTAAGATGAGAAATCTTAATGCTTTTAAACAGCTGCTTTGGAATTACTCAATTTTAATCACCTTACTCATTTTTATGAAGCTTTTAGCAATTACTTAAACGAATCAACTAATTGTGGAGGTATTATTTAAGTCATATCACACTAGTACCGATAGGTTGCTGAGGTATCGTATGAAGTCACTCAAATATTCAATTTTTTATAGTAGTATATTTTTTGTAATTGCATCACCTATCTCTTATCAAATATTTAGTGCTGAGCCAATTACCGCTAACTTGCTTAGTATAGAAGGGATTGACTTAACCAAAGACCGTCAAAAATTTTTTGAAATTCTTGAATCCACGGTGACACCTGATCTGGAGAATACGCTCAACTATGCCCTAGATTTAACTCAATGTGTTCACAAAAGTCCCGGTAGCATTGCCAAACAAGAGAATGGAAAGATTTTTGACGAAGCAGCATCTACCGTTAACAAACAAATAATTAGCTATTTTGAAACTCAAATTCAAAAATTAAAAACCACCACCGAAGAAGCCAGTAACCAAAAAGCTTTGGTCAATCAAAATAACCTCCATCTAGCAGGGATTGCCATATATGATAAAGTTATAAAAGGCCTAAAACTGGCAAAACAATATAATGAAACTGCTATAAAACAATACAAGGATGCCTTCGCTTCTGCAGAAAAAGAAGCCGATCACGACAAAAAACTATTTAATGAATGTGGTGCTTCGCTAGTTGTTGATTCACTAAACGCTATGGAGCATGTAAGGTACTTTTACCCACGTCAAGCATCTGATGGTTCTGCCAAAACATTCGAGGATGATGGATTATTTAGAAGCGTTGAAAATGCATTGGAAGAACTTATAAATGCCAAGACCTTGGAAGCAGCAGATACTTCCTTTAACAAGGCCCAACTAATCCTTTCCCAAATGGGTCGAGCTAATATTTTAGATAATCAAAAAGCCCTAGATAATATAGGGTATAAAATTGATGCCCGTTTACGCTCCTTCTGGGCCTGCAGCATGGGCTCATCAATCACATACAACTATCTCGCTTGGGCCAGAAAATCTCAGAAAATTGGGAATAATTCAACCGAACAACTTAAAAACAAGAACAGGATTATTAAGGCAGCAACGACTTTAAGAGAACAATCCTGCGAAGCCATTGAGGCAAAGAAATTTCATCCGGCCCTCACGGCATCGAAAGTTTGCAAAGCCTGGACCGAAGACACGCTCTATTTTTCCGAAAGTTGTGAAAGTCTTAAGAAGGGTAAGGAAAATAAAGGCATCAATTTTCTAGACAAAGTTTTATTAAAAGCTGATGAAGCCCTTAGAGAAAAAAATGAAAAAGTTGAAATGACTTCCAAAGGAAGGTTATTGGTTATTCACTTGGCTATTGTCAATGCGGAAAAAAGGCTTACACAACTCGAAGAAACTATTAAATCTTTTGAAAAAACGAGGCAGCAGCTAGATGAATCAGCTAAGGCCTTAAATAAAATAACGTCGGATCAATATCAACGAAATTTTATTTTAAAACAAATTAAAAAATTTGCCTTCTTACTAATGACCAAAACTAATTGGTTTATTGCAAGCGCTTATGCCAAAGCGGAAGAGCTTTTTTTAACTTCCTTTATCTCCCTTGATAAAAAACCAAAACCTTGTTATGGCCCAGCTCCCAGCGGGTATTGTTACTCGCTTGAATCTCAAGTTGACGCTTGGATTTTTCCCAGCTGTGCCACGGCGGAATCGGTGCGTTTAGATTACTTGAGTGCGCAGTTAAGTGATGAGTTACAAGGTCAGAGTTTCATTACCCAAAAGGCACATAAACTTATGCAAGAAATTAATTCGCAGGATAAATTGATAGATCAAAGATATCAGATGGCCAAACAAAATTTGGCAAAAAAACATCCAGAAGGGATGGCTTATCTGGAAAATGTTCATAAAAGCTATCAAGAAGGATATAAGCAATTAGCTTACCATAAATTCAAAAAATCCGGACTTTTAACTCCCGGAGCTAAAATTGATATTGATCCAAACTTTAAAGTAGAGGCCTATCAAAGTTATAATCCCCCCCCAAGCAATATGGCCACTACTGACAATCCTGCCAATTCGCTGTATCAAGAGCCGAGACAACCAGCAGGGTATTTAGATAAACCCAAAGAAGATTACAGCAGCGACGAAAATCCTGATTATAAGTTAAAAGAATTAACAATACATGGTGACGAAGGAAACTCCCTTTTCGACATTATTTCATCCAGGTATTTAAAAAAGTATATCGACTTCTAATCAATAAAATCTTAACAAAATAAACCACAAAAAAGCTTGCACTACTTGTAAAAACAAGTTAATTAATTCAAACAAACGTTTGAATTAATTATTTGTTTGCCTGGGAGATAAAGAAATATGAAAAATATGGTATGGTTGTGCATTCTTTGTTGTACCAATCTATATGCAAAATCTATTAATTTAGATGAAGCAATGTTAAAAAAATTGGTTGACCATAATCCTCCTGGCATACAGAAAATAAATGCCATGAGTGAGCTTAATTCACTAAATCATAAAATGATCTATGACAAGCTGGGACTCTCATTTAATGCCCAGGGCACTTATGTAAATAAAGATGAGCAGCCGCTTCATGCCTACGATACTATTATAACCCCAGTTAGAAACCTCAAAGCTGGTTTTATTAAGCCTACCGAACTGGGAATGCAACTTTCCGCCCATGCTTATACCGAACAGATGAGTTCCCCGTTTATGAAAGAGCAAACCACCTCTGGTCTTTTATTTGGTCTCTCAATTGACCTATACAAGGATTTCCTAGGTAGTTCGACTAGGGCAAATCTGAAATCCACCAAACATCTTGAAGAAATGGCAAAAATTGAGTCAACGATTGGAATAAAAACCTACACTTTAAACTTAAGAAAAATTTACTGGGCACTCATTTCTAATAACGAGAAGATTATTCTTTCCAAAATGCTCCTTTCAAACTCAGAAACCCAAGCCCAAAATGCTAAAAAAAGATTTAAAGATTCGGTCGCGGATAAAGGCGAAGTAGCAAAATTTGAATCTCAAGTTGCCTATCGTAAGGCCAATATTATTTATTTTGAATATTTAAAGGAACAATATCTTAAAAATTTAAAAGAATTATTACCTGAATTATCTGAGGATGAGATTGTTTTAAGCAGTTATAATCTGGATAAATCAGTTGCCGATGTAGTTTCTTGCACTCAGTTGATTGCCAGTAAAACCAATCCCCCCAATGAATATACGCTTTTGGATGAAGTTATCGATCTGTTAAACGAAAGTTATAAAAATCAAAAGATCGTTACTTCCAAATATTCTGCTATCGACGTCGGATTAGTTTCCAACATAAAAACCGTCGGCAAAAGTAACTCTTATTCACAGTCATATGAGAATCACAACAATAACAAAAAAGCCAATCTGGAAATGGTTCTCAACGTAACTATCCCACTTAGCAGTAGAAAAAGTGAGACTAGAGAAACTAAAGAGGCACTGGAAAAATTACAACATAGTTCCCGTTATGACGATTTAAGTGGAAAAATCAAAACCTACCACAAACAAATCAACCAACAAATTGCCCTGCTTCAAATGGTCTTTCAAAATCAAAAAATCAATTCGGAAAAGTTAGAAATTAGTTTAAGAACCACCAAAACCAAATACAACCAAGCTAGGATTGACGTTTATAACCTCATCAATGACCAGGATGCTTATCTGCAAAGTCAACTGGCTGAGATTGATACCAAACTGGCAGTGGTTACCACGCTACTTGATTATTTAGCTGTATTTACCGAACTTCCATGCGAGTTTAATAGGATATAATTATGAGAGCATTAGCTGAATTTTTTATAAAAAATCAAAAATTAACAATTGTTTTATCTTTTCTTGTTCTAGTATTTGGAATTCAAGGAATAATAAGGATGAATGCGGAATCATTCCCCGCAGTCAATTTTGCCATGGCCACAGTAGAAACTTTGTATCGTGGAGCCTCCGCTTTAGATATCGAAACCAAAATAACTAAACCTATAGAAGATGAAATCAGAAGCGTTTCAGGCGTTAAAGATGTTAGATCAGTTAGTCAACCCGGACGCAGTTTTATTTTCATAAGAGCAGACATTGATAATGTTGACGTTTTACAAGTAATGAATGATTTAGAAAAAGCTATCGATCGGGTCTCCGATCTACCTATGGATCTGGAAGATTCTCCTAAATTTACTGAACTTAAATCTGAAGAATTTCCTGTTATGCAAATATCTATTTTAGGCGAAAATCTACAAAGATCTCGAGATATCGTCGCAGATGACCTTAAAACTGAACTAGAAGACAATAAAAACATTCTTCGCGTCGATCTATATGGTTACAAAGCCAGGCAATTTGTCATAAAGCTCGACAAGAAAAAAATGGATAACTTTCATATTGGTGTTTCAGAAGTCATGCAAAACATTCAACTTAGAAATGTCAACGTTCCAGGCGGAGATCTTAAAGATGATGTGTTTCAAAAGCTCATTCGTATTGAAGGTAAAATCAATGATGCAACAGAATTGGAAAACATTAGCATACGAGCTAACTTTTCCGGCCAGCAAATATATTTAAAAGATATTGCTACCGTTACAGATCATGAGGAAGAAGCCAGAGTACTTACTCGCTACAACGGTAAAGATTCCACCAATCTGATTGTCACTAAAAAGTCAGGAGTTGACACACTTGCGCTGGTTAAAGATATCAACCAAAAATTAAGTTTATTTGAAAAAAAATACAAAGGTCAATTTGAATTTTCCATCTATCATAACGAGTCCAACAGGGTTTTAGATAAACTTGATGTTCTTAAATCCAACGCACTTTTGGGATTTATTTTTGTGGTAATTTTTCTGTTTATTTTTCTACCTGTTAGGACTGGAATTGCTGCGTCGTTGTCTCTACCTCTTAGCATTTCAGGCACATTTGGCATTATGTACAACTGGGGAATGAACTTAGATACTATTACAATTTTGGCCCTTGTTATTGCATTAGGAATGCTGGTAGATAACAGCGTAGTGATCAGCGAAAATTTCACCCGTTTAAAACAAGAAGGTTTTTCCGCTTATGATTCTGCTTTGATATCGATTAAAACGCTCTGGTTACCAATTACAGCCACAGCATTTACTACTATAGCAGCCTTTCTTCCAATGCTAGTTACTAGAGGTATTATGGGAGAATTCATCAAGTTTATCCCAATTGTCGTGACGACAGCCCTTCTGATAAGCCTAGTTGAGAGTTTTTTTCTGCTTCCAGTTAGATTAGTAAGCATTGCGAATGGCACTGAACAAACTAACACCAGTATCACTCAAAGGAGTTGGTTTCTTCGAAATGTTTCCGACAGATTCGAAAAGATGGTACTGCTTTTAGTAAAACGTCGCTACCTAACCATGCTTGGTTTTTTCGGTCTACTCCTTATCTCTGGAATTTTTTTAAAATTAAATAAATTTATTTTGTTCCCAAATGAGCAAACAGAAAACTATTTTATTCGCGTTGAAATGCCTAAAGGAACTCGTTTAGAAGTAACCCACCAAAAGCTAGAAGAAGTTAGTTTGAAAATTAAAGACGCATTAAAAGATAATGTTCAACACATTGTAGCTACAGCAGGTACCTCTAACGCTGGTATTGGTGATGCCAAGGGACAAGAAGGTAACGACCAGGCCATAATAACAATATATGTTTCTGATTATGCCAAATACAATATTTCTTACACTAAAATTGTAGATATCCTTAAATCAATTAAAGTTGATGGAGTAAAAAAAATCACAGTTGAAGCAGAAATGCATGGTCCTCCAGTTGGAGATCCGATTAATGCTACTTTTAAATCTAATAATCCAGAATCACTCGAGGCGGTTTTGCAAAAAGTCACCAGTGAACTATCAAAAATAAATGGGATTACGGATATAAAGGTTAATGATGTCAAAGGAAACAACGAGATTTTTGTTGATATAGATTTTGCCAAGGCCAATCGCTTAGGACTGCATGTAAAGCAAATTGGAGATACCATAAGCGCTGCAGTCTCTGGCAAAGTATTGTCAAATGTTACTCTCAATAATAAGAAAATTGATCTAATGTTAAAGTTTAATGATGATTATAAAAAGGATCTGGAAGATTTAAAAAATGTCACTATTATGAATTCTCAGGGCGATCTCATTCCCCTTTCAGTTGTAGCTAATTTTCATGAACAAGCTGGCACCCCTCATATCAACCGTTTCGATTTCAAAAGAGCCAAAACAATCACTGGAAACATAGATGAACGAGTAATTACATCGATGATCGCAAACCAAAATTTAAAAAGAATTTTTGAAGAACTAAAAAATACTCATACCGATGTTTCAATAGTTTTTGGTGGTGAAGAAGAAAGCACTAAAGATTCTATGGCATCATTGCAAGATGCTTTGATATTATCACTTTTTGGAATATTAGCACTTCTGGTATTTATGTTTGGCAGCTTCCTTCGACCGTTCATTATTATGACTACTATTCCCCTAGGATTGTTCGGTTTTTCAATTTCATTTTTTCTGCATAATCGACCGATGAGTTTTTTAGCACTCATCGGTGTTATTGGTCTTGGCGGAATTATCGTTAACTCTGGCATCATTCTAATAAGCTTTATTGATCAATTAAGAAAAGAAAGCGATCTCCCTCTTGACAATATTCTTGCAAAAGCTTCTGCCACCAGGCTTCGCGCAGTCACCGTGACATCCCTTACCACGATTGCAGGTCTTTTTCCAACGGCTTATGGTTGGGGAGGCGCCGATGCTATGCTTGTTCCGATGACTCTAGCAATGGCCTGGGGTCTTACAGGTGGAACCATATTTACATTGGCCTGGATTCCTTGCGCTTATGCCATCATTGAAGATTTCAACAACTGTATTCAAAAACTCTTTTGGTCCGTTTTTCCCAACAAACCTATCCAAATTATTTCTGGAACGACCTTTCCCATTGAACCTCCCGAAGAAAGGATTTCTCAATGAATGATTTGCAAAACGATACCAAACATAAAATTATTAATGCCGCCAACACCCTGTTTTACCGCTACGGCATGGAAGGCACATCTATCAGAAAAATTGCCAGTGAAGCCAATGTTAATATAGCTGCAATTAATTACCATTTCAAAAGTAAAGAACATCTTATTATAGATCTTTTTACTCACAACTATCTGTGGTTAAAAAATGAAATTTTGAATATTCAAAAAAAATATCCAAGTAACACCAAGAAATTTTGTCTGGAGATATTCAAACTTTTCAGGAAAAATGGCCCCTCGTTGGTGACTAGTTTTAAATTTTTACTAGATGATAATATTTCCAACGAAGAATGTTTAGATCGTTGTAAAATAATGCCAGAAGGTCCTCCAGGACATGAAGTACTTCGAGAAGTAATTAAAGCCGAACTAAAGATGGATTTAAAAGAAAAACATCTAGGTTTTGCCACCAAATGCCTCTCGGGTATGATTATTCATAAGGCACTAATGCTTCACTCAAAGCTTATTAAAACACACATAAAACGCTCAGGTAATTCTTGCCAAAAAGAAATTGAAGAAAGTTTAATATTTCATATAGAAGCCACTCTCAACTACTTAAAAAAACTAAATGAACAATAAAATCCTTTCATTGAATTTATCATAATAATCAAGTAATTTAATAGTTGATACAATAGTATAAAAACTCGCAGTAGGTTTCAAATGCCGATTCCATTAGATAAAGCTATTTTACTGGTTGATGATATGCCAACCATGAGAAAAGTTTTACAAAGTATTTTAAGACAAATGGGGTTCACTATTTTTTTAGAAGGAAAAGATGGTGTAGAGGCCATGGAGATGCTTCAAATTCGCTATGAATCCATCGGGTTGGTTATTGTAGATTGGAACATGCCTAATATGTCAGGAATACAGATGTGGCGTGCAATGAAGAAAGATGAAAAATTTAAACATATAAAGTTTATTATGGTCTCTTCAGAAAATGATAAAAATCACATAGTAACAGCTCTTAAAGAAGGGGTGCATAACTACATTCTTAAGCCATTTGAACCACGTACGGTCAAAAAAAGAATCGAAAGTTTATAGTTCTCAAGCTTGACAACAATATTCATTTACCGACCAGTTACGATCCCTTTAATTTAACAATTTCAAAACATTAACCGATAAATACATAGGTCTCTTAGGTTAATTAATGATAGGACCTTGAATGTATTTTCAAAGCATAAAAAAATTTTTGCATAATATAACTACATTCAATGGATGGCGCAGATTTATTGAGGGATTATGCAATTTAAAAAAATCGCCCTCCGAAATACTAACCGAAAATCTGGATCAGATTTATTTCCTGATCGACAAACAAGGAATTATTCACAACAAAGATAATCCATTCAGTTTAGCAATGTTTAAATGCCCAACTTACAAAAAAAAATACCATGATGTTTTACCAATCCAAAATGATGACCGACTTCTTTTAACAGATTGGTATGGACTTGCGTTTGATAATAATCGAAATTTCAATGACATTTCCCAACTAGCGCCTCGGCATATTATCACTGATGACAACAAACATTTAAAAATTAAATATCGCCCAGTATATTCCAATAATCATAATGAAATATTATGGATTATTTGCTCCATTGTAGATCAAAGTGCCTTACAAGAACTAAAAAACAAAAAGAAAGAGGAGCAAAACTATTATAAGATGATCAAGTTACTCTTAAAAAACCAAGAGGGTTTTAAAAATTTTATAAACGAAACACCAGCACATATTGATAATCTAAAAGTACAATTAAAAAGAAGCCAACCGAACTTAAAAAGAATTATGAATGATGCGCATACATTAAAAGGTACGGCTGCATCCTACTGCTTTGCTTCAGTTAGCAATTCTCTACGAGAATTTGAGAACCTCGCCCATCAGTGTCACCAAACAAACACCTTGAACACTGATCTTTTACTCTCCTCCCTAGCTAAAGTGGAAAATGATTTTACAACTTTTCTAGAAACAAATTCAGACATTTTTACCTACGCACTTTCAATTACCAATGATGGCAAATTTATTTCACTGCAAACTATCATGAATTTTTTCTACACCCTTGAGAAAACCCATCCAAAAAGTATTGATCTCCATCAACAATTTATGAAAGACTTTGTCTTACAAAATATTTCTCAAGAATTTTCAAAATACCGTTCTATCGCAGAATCCATTGCCGAGGCTCAAGATAAGAGAATTCATTTTATGGTTAAACCAAGTAATATTTTCGTTTATTTTCCCTATTATCTCGATCTCTATCAGGCCATTATCCATGTCATCCGTAATTCTATTGATCACGGTATTGAAACCAAACAGACAAGAGAGGCTATCGGAAAGACAAAAACCGCTAACATTATTATTTCTTTTAAAAAAACCATTTTTAATAATATGGACTACCTGACCATTGAAATTGCTGATAATGGTATGGGAGTTAAAAGGTCTCATCTTTTAGCTTTGGCGAGTGAATATAAACTAAACTCAAATATCAGTGAGGATGATCTTTTACAACTAGTTTTCAAACATGGCATCACTACTAAAAGACATGAAAGCGAACTTTCCGGCAAAGGTATCGGTCTTACGATTGTTAAAGAAAAGGTTGAGAGTCTTGGAGGCAAGATTCATTTTAAATCAGTAGAAAATGAAGGATCGACTTTGACAATCACTTTACCTCTCGTAACTTCGCTTAAAAACATTCCGACACCGATCAATAATGCAGCTTGATAAATCCATTTACTTAAGAAAGGTATCATTTTTTTAGGTCTATTATTGCCAGTCATCATAATTTTTGTCACAATGGGGTCAAAACATTTTATATGGATGGTACCCCATGAAAAGAAGTAAAATTATAGGCGTCGGGTCTTTTGTTCCGCCAACCATCTTTACCAATCATGATTTAGAAAAGATGATGAACACCTCAGACGAGTGGATTGTTCAACGTACAGGTATCAAAGAAAGAAGATGGGTCCAAGACGGTGAATCAACTTCTGATCTTGCCCTAAATGCCGCCAATGAAGCCATTAAAAATGCAGGTATCAGTAAAGAAGAAATTGATATGATCATTTTCGCCACCATAAGTCCAGATCATGAATTTCCCGGCACTGGATGTTTCCTCCAAGCAAAACTAAACCTTCCAGGAATACCAGCAATCGATATAAGACAACAATGTTCGGGATTTGTGTATGGACTGTCTATAGCCGATAGTTTTATTCGCACCGGTCAGTATAAAAAAATACTTCTCATAGGTGCCGAAGTCCATTCCAGTGGGCTCAATAAAACTCCCGAGGGAAGAGATATTTCGGTATTATTTGGTGATGGTGCCGGCGCTGTCATCATTAGTGAATGTGAAGTAAATGATACCGATAAAGATCCCCATGTCATCAGTACTTACTTACATGCTGATGGCTCCTTTGCCAAAGAACTCTGGATCTGTGCTCCAGGAACGGGAGTTAATAAAGACAATGTGCGGATAGATCATTCGATGTTGGATCAAGGGCTGCACTTCGCATACATGAATGGGAAAAAAGTTTTTACCAATGCCGTAAAAAGAATGTGCGAAGTCACTCTTAAATGTTTAAATAATGCCAACTTAAAACCAAACGATGTCGATCTTTACCTTTTTCACCAGGCCAATTTAAGAATCAATGAAGCTCTCGCAGAAAGGCTCGAAATTCATCCTGACAGAATTTTTAATACCATTCACAAATATGCCAACACCACGGCAGCGACCATCCCCATTGGGATGAATGACGCCATTAAGGCCGGCAAACTAAAGCCAGGCATGCTTGTGGGAGTCGCAGCTTTTGGATCAGGTTTTACCTGGTGTTCGGGGTTAATTAGATTTTAATCATAGCTCATTTAGATGCTAAGTTAAAATAGTACCTCACTGGGAAAAATTCCGTTATGCCATTTCATCATCCAAAAGGTATCCTCATCAATCTTGGGGGAATACATTTTCCTGCCGAATTCATCACTGTATCTAGCCGGTTGGACAAGACCTTTGCCGCTACTTGGATCAACAACATATTCCATAATCTCTCTGCTTCCCAAATATCTTGAAACTTGGTCTGCATGTTCTTCAATTTTCATTATAATATTAATATGTTTCTGACCAATACCTCCAGATTTTATAAATGCTTCACGATTTGCTTTCTCCAGTTCGTTCAGTCTTTCAACGATACCTCCATGTTTGGGAAGCTCCTTAGTGTAACCTTTGGCCAAACCAGCCCTAACCGTAGGATCCAAAAATTTATTTACGTCATGAATCTTGTCAATATATTTCACATAATCATCTGCCAATTGTTTAGCGTCTATCCCAGGAATATCCTTATAGTGATCCAAAATATATTCTTTACCCATTGTACTGACCTCTAACCGATGTTGAGTCATTTTATTCAAGAAATAAGCTTCCCTATACCCTTGCGTTCCCAGCTTATACCCAAGCTTAAGGGTAGAATGCTTACCTGCCTTGAAACCATCTTCAAAAGCTCCATAAACAGCACTTTGATATTTTTGTAAAATTTTAGGAGTTGGTATTTTTACAAAATTGGTAGGTGACACTGATTGTGCTTTGGATTTTAAATACTGTATACTTTTTTGCGCCTTAATCCACTCCTTACCTCTACCAACTGCTTCAAATATTTTATTTACTTGTGAGCTAGCAATCTTGGCCCCATCCACTCCACCCGACTTAATTCCAGAAATTCTCCCCATAATATAAGAAGATAGCGGTTGTCCTAAGACAAATCCCATTACTCCGCACATCACATTTAGTTGTTGATTACAATTCATACATTCCCATGACCGGGCAGGTTTCAGACATTTTCCCCGATTGAAAAAATTATCACCTTCCCATTGATCACACCCAAAATGATAGTTGACCGCTTCGTTAACTATTTTTAAAAAACCGCTACCAACACTCGTCATAAAATCAATGGGATTTTTAAACTTTCTCAATATATGAAGGAGGTTGGACATTCGATCTTCTCCAAAAATGATAAAATATCCTACGGACTTTACCGTATCATATGTTACAACTATATTTTTATAAATACCTTGACCTATTGATGTAAAACAATCGCTTTCTCCAACCACTCTATACCCACAGCTACCTTCGTTTAGCACATTTCGTAGAGATAAGTTAGCTTTACTCTCCCAAATATGGGCAGCCTTATTATAAGTTGTAGTGGAGGTTCCGAGTGAATTGACAAATGGCTCAAAAAAAGAAAAAAGCGCAGAATTTAAATTGCATAATTGGTCTTTAAAACACGGAAGTAATTCACGATTAACATCAACGCACTCATTTTGCATTTTTTCTTTCACAGCAATCTGTATTTGGCCCAGATCTTCCCAAGAATGAATGGGTAAATTGGTTATATTATTCGAGCATGCAGGTTTGATTCCATAAGCGTTTTGATAAAAGGTTTCAACATCTGCTTGTAGTTTGATAATTTCCTTTGCTAGAAAATCTTTAAACAGATTACAGTTAAAAAGTACTTTTTCGCCATCTGGCATAACCGAAGAAAATTCATAATAACTCAAAAACTGATTTTCTCTATAACAATTATTTTTAAGTTCACTGATTTTATCCTCTAGAAGTTGCAAGTACCCCCAATATTCATCCAAGCGTTGATCAGACCCAATACTTTGCAGATTTATAAGTAGCAAAAAGCTAAACCCTAAACAGTATTTTATAAGCACCCGATACCTCTTATCATGGCATCAATTATATCCATTGATTCTATTTGAGACTGATCTATTAAATACTTCAGATTATAGGCAACATTTTTACAAGTCAGATAGTAGCTTTTTTCATGAAACGTAGTCTGACCTAACTTGTAAACATATCCAAAAACTAAGCCACTTACCGCTTGTTTTTTTGGCATTACTTCTAATTCATAAAATTTAACCAAATTACCAGCAGCTTGACTTAACCAAGCCAAGCGTCCCAATTTATAATCTGCCCAATAATTTTGTTTTTCAGTCTCGGTTAATGATGGATTTATCTGCGCTAGTTCACTAACAGCGATAATAATATTTTTAGAAGAATTGATAAAAGCCAATGGGATTCCCCAATAATTTTGCTGATAAGTCCAACCTTTGGGAAGATCTATAATTATTTTTTGATTATTAAAAGGGATAGTGGTGTTTGCTTCTATCTGCATCACTATCACATGAGAAAAAATTAAAAAAATGAGAAAATATTTCATAAAAATTTCTCAGCAACTTCACTACATTCACCCATCTTAATTATGTCAAATACCCCCCTTATATTCAAGCTAAGCAAGTTTGAACCTATATTTTACTACTTGAGATTAAAGCCAATTAATGGAATGATAACTTACGCTCTTGCATTGAAAGAATCTGCTTAGTTGGTTCAAAATATTGACCTAGACATTTATAATTATTCAGTAAGCTTATAATTTTATTCACACCCAAATTGTCTGCATAACCGAGTAATCCACCCCGGAATGCCGGAAACCCCAATCCATAAATAACTCCAATATCCACTTCAGCTGGTGTTGAAACTATTTTTTCCTCCAAACATAAACTCGCCTCAATAATCATTGGAAGCATCATCCGATGAACAATCTCTTGATCACTAATTTTAATTGAATTTCTAATTTGTTGTTTTAGGATTATTTTTATTTCGTCATCAATCGAGGTTTCTTTTTTTCCTTGATCATTTATTTTATAGGCGTAGAAACCTTTTAAGGTCTTGCACCCTAGCCTTTGTTTGTCTAATAGTAATTCATACATTTTAATAAAATCATGCTTCAATCGATCCGGGTAAGCTGTCATAACGTTGGACAATGCCCGAAACACAATATCAATACCCACGGTATCCAAAAGAGCAGCCGGCCCCTTGGGCCAACCAAATTCTTGCATAACTTTATCAATTCGATCAAACGCCACACTTTCGGTCAGAAGGTGCATAAAACTTTGCAGATAAACAAACAATAATCGATTCACCAAAAAACCAGGGCAATCATTCACCACAATTATTTTTTTACCTAAGCTATTAGCAAAAGTCACTGCCTGGCACAGAGTTTTTTCGCTGGTAAATTTTCCCTTAATCACTTCTACTAGAGGCATTTTGGTAACTGGATTAAAAAAATGTATTCCGCAAAAATTTTCAGGTCGTTTTAATTTAAGTGACATTTGAGTAATACTTAAAGCAGATGTATTACTGGCAATGATTGTTTCACGAGGAAACAAAGCTTCTATTTGCGAGAAAACCATGGTTTTTTTGCTTTCATTTTCAATGATATTTTCTACCACGAAGGTTGCATCAATTGGTTCATTGACACTTTCTTTTACTAAACACTTAAGTTCATTCTTAGCATTTTTCTGGCAATATTCATCAACAAATTTCTTTTGTCTTTTCAAAACCTCAATGTTTTCATCCAGGAGATATACTTGAATATTTTTTTCCTGGGCATTGCACGCTATACCGGTACCCATAGTTCCAGCACCAATGATTAAAACTTTATCAACGTTTTTATTTTCCACCACCATTTTATTGCTTAATTTTTTGACCAATTGATCGGATAAAAAGACTTGAGTCAAACATTTCGCAGTTTGACTATGGGCCAGGTTGACAAAATTTTCACTTTCAATTTCTTGCGCCCTGGTCCGATTTAAACCTTTTCCATTAAGTATGGTTTCTACGGCCAGGTTAAGTGCTGGGTAATGAACGTTTCCAACTATCTTTTTATTATCATTGATCCAAGTAAGATCTTCTGGCAAAACTGCAAACGGAAGCGTCTTAGCCTTTTGTCTTTTTTTCCAATTCAATTCACCATTCATGAGACGTTTTAGCAAATTAACTGCCTCTGCTAATAAGTTTTCTTGCTTAGTTATAAAATCAATTGCACCAACACGTTGTGCCTCTGGCGCTGGAATTTTTTTCCCAGAGGTTATCCACTGGATAGCAGTCTTGGCCCCACATAATCGGCTTAATCTAACGGTACCTCCCCAACCAGGAATTATGCCCAAATTAGTCTCAAGTAATCCCACCAGGGAGTTCTCACAAGCAATGCGATATGAACTAGTGAGTGTGATTTCAAAACCACCACCGAAGGATTGACCATTAATTGCCGTCACCGTTGGAATATTTAAATCTTCAAAACCATTAAAGACTTGATTTTGTTCTCGTAGCCAATTTTTTAATTCATCATGACTCTTGTTAAAATGCATCATGAATTCGAAAATATCAGCTCCAACAATAAAAACATCTTTAGAAGACGTTATTAAAAGTCCTTTTATCTCCTTGAGCGATTTGATAATCGACAAAGCCTCCGCCAACTCGCGAAGGGTCGCTTGATCAAAGACATTGACTTTGGAATGACCGTTATTAAATTGCAAATTATAAATGTTTGCTTCTAAAAGCTGTAACTGAATATTTTTTCCCTTATATTCCATTAGTCGACCTGGGTTTTATCATTTAATCTTGCGGGCAATAACAAAAAACTCATGTCCCATGGGGGCGAAATAATCAACTACTTCTTTCTCACGATCTGCTAGCATACTATAAATTTTGGCAACAAAAGTATTCCCATGTAAAAATGAAGACACAATCTTCTTATAATCATGTTTAAAACATTCATTGATGGGTTTGGCACGCGAAAAACCTTGTACTTGGTCTGGTAGTACTTGTTCATGAAAATCCTGTATTGCTTGGTGGCCACATCCTTGACGATATCTTTTTAGTCCAAATTTGAAGGCCTTTACTTTGGCAAATCCGGTTTTTGATAATATCAAGTCAAGCGTTTCCGGCAAAAAATAATTGAAGTGATTGAGATAAATGAGTAGTGCTTCTTTTCTCTTTAGATATCTTTGATTGCAATGCCAAAAATCTTCTCTCCCATTTGGAGTTATAAAAAAAACTAGTCCGTTCTGATCTAATACATCATTGGCCATTTTAAAAAATTCTAGCGGATTGATCAAATGTTCCACTAAATCCCTAGCAATAATCAGATCAAACTTTTTCCCTGACGACTTAACGGTTTTCAAATCACTGGAGATAGTTTCGCAGGTAAAATGCTCTTTATAATAGATTAAAAGATCTTCGACTATATCCATATATGTGATTTTAGATTTTTTAAAATAGTTATTAATACCCTGGGAAAAATATCCATCCCCGGCTCCTACTTCTAGAATTTTGAGCGGTGTATTTCTTTCAAACATGCCTGCAAGATGTTTTCTCGCAAAATATCCACCTCGCCGGTAAGATCTTTTAAATCCTTTTAAAATTTTAGGAAAGGAATTGGAATTTTGTTGCATACGATAGAGTAAATCACACCCTTTTTGAGTTACTTCTGAAGAAGGCAATGGATCACAACTCACTAAACCGCAGGTAGCACATTGAACCATGTTATATTTTTCAAGACCTATATAATTAATCTGGCCAACTAAAGCACCTTTTTGATTATCACACACTGGACAATCATTTTTTCTGGTAATTGATTCTAAACTTGAAAATTTATATACTTGATTCATTTACTAATTTTATCAACAATAACTAAAAATGTATAGGGATCGGTCATTATATAAAAACACCAAGAACATAATTTCCATAAGCTTCATTTTTCGTACATGATGGTATAATACTGGGATATGGATTCATCACATTATTTAGAACAATATAAAGCCAGTCTAGACATGGTTCCACTTGCTCTTCGAGAGCTTTTGAATATTGAATGCGTCCCTTGTGATATCTATGCATTTAAAAATGGTATCTTTGAGTTGATTTTAATCCAAGATTCTCCTGTAGACAAAAGACAACTTGGACAAATATTAAACAACTCAAACGGAGTCTTATATACTTTAAAGGATGAGCACAAAAAAATTATAAAGAAACAACAAGAACTTCTTAGAATCTCCACCCGCTCCTTATCGATGGGTAACACCATTGAAAATACCAAAAAACAAATGAATTTTTTAACCTTGAATATGTATTATTTGTATCTGGATGCACTTGATAATGAAACCCTCAATTTGCAATTACAAAGTGCCCACACTCTCTCCAAAGTACTGATGGAGATGATGCACACACATAAGGAATTATATGAGGATTATATCGGGCAAAAACATCACTATATTTTGGCCCAGCCAGTACTATCATCCCTTTTTCTCCTAGGACTTTTAAAAAATTCAAAGACCTATATAGATCAGGACATTGAGGCTTTTTTTCTGGCCAGTCTTTTAAAAGATGTAGGAATGTCTTTTATACCGACAAATAAATTTGAAAAAAATAATCTAACTGATTCTGACAAAAAACAATTTCTAAGACACCCACAATTGTCCATCAAAATTCTAAACGGGCGAACTCCACTGAGACCTCATCATTTAAAAATCATTGAACATCATCATGCCTTTAGTGACCTTCGAAGTGAATTATCGCAGGAGATGCAAATCAGATTAAATCCCTCCATTAATGTAATGCTTGGTTTTGAAACCCTCACAACCACGATTATGGACATTATTGCGGCAATGCTGTCGGACCGCCCCTACCGTAGCGCTAGTACCCTTTTAGAGAGTTTAGAATTCGTAAAAAAAATAATGTTCGATCAATTCCCAACAGAATTTAAATTGATTGTACAGTTTTTCAAAAAGTATTACGCCTGATTTTTTTAAGATGTAGTAAAGCAATCGGGTATCTATCTTATTAAAATTATTTTTTCTTTGCAAAGTGAAAACTTTATCGCACAATGAATACAAGGATTTAGCACTAAGTGAAAATTTCTTGGCATATCATTCTAGGGAGGGAATAATGGCTCAAGACATCAGCCCAATTACTGGCATTCTGGAAGAAGACAAAGTTTACATTGATTTTGGTGAGCACGAAGGAAAATCGATACTGGAGGTTTGTGACACAGAACCCGATTTTTACGATTTTCTTGTCAAGCAAAAAATTGATGGAAAATGTGCAATCAGAAGATCAAGGGATAAAAGTTTTAGATTACATGTTTCTCAAACTGTACTTTAGCTGCCTTTTTTGACTGAATCTAATTTTCGCTGAAGCTTAACGATCTCTTTTTGCAGGTTTTTCTCCTGTAATTTTCTTTCAGCTTCTTTTTCTATTTCCAGTTTCTTTTGTTGATGAGAAATTTTTTCGTCGTAATCTTTTATTTCTTTATCAATTATTTCTTTTTCATTCTCTTTTATTTTCAGTTTGCGTTCCAATTCCTTGTAATTATATTCATTATAATATCGGTAAGCTTTAATATTTTCTTTTAGATCTAATAATTCATCTTCAGAGATTTTCACATTTGCAATAGCACTCAATTTTTTTTCTATATTGGTATTTTTGGCTTCTAGAAGATTGATTTCTTTTTCAAAATTTCTAATCTGGCTCGCCAATTCTTCTATATTTTTTTTAAATTCATCAATCTTATCAATATTCAGTTTCGATTCTTGAGCTAATAATTCACGATCAGGTAAAGGACCTACACCAATCAGATTCTGCAACTGTATCTTTTTTTCTTCTAAGACTTTCAGCTCTTGATATTTTTCCTTAACCTCATTTTGTTTTTCCAAAAATTCTTTTTTAGTTTCAATCAGTTTGAGGATTTCATTTTCCTTCATCTTTAGACGTTTCTCTCTTTCTTTACGCTGAAAATGTAATTCTCTAAATAGTTGCTCAGTCGAAGAAGCATATGAAGTTTGGACAGATTGAGTAAGACTGGCCTTGGTATTTATGGGAGTAAGCTCAATTTCTTTTTGTATATTGGTAGATGCATTTTCCCTAACACGACTTCGACGAGGAGTTGGATTTGAGATCAGATTGCCACTGCCTGTAAAATTAATCGCATTATAATCCTGATTTTGAGCCTCATTTTTGGAATAAGTAATACTAACCCCCAAATTGGTGCAAGTTTTTTCCATATCCTCAACCGTCTGTCCCAATCTCGTCGTTAACTTCTCGTCTACAAACTGAAACTGATATCTTCCCAGCTGCAAAATATCGTTATGATAAAGTTTAAATTTTTCATTGGATGGAATTCTTTGACCGTTTACAATGGTTCCATTTTTGGTCTCCAAATCTATGATAAAACATTCATCATCGCTGACCACTATCTTTAAATGATTACTAGAAATTCTTTCATCCTTGATAACGATTTTGCAATCATTACCACGGCCTATAATTATTTCATCATTAATAGGTATGGCCCTATTATTCTTTTTTTGAATAAAATAAAAACCAGTCTTGCTTACAACCAAATTTAATACACTCCATGATCAGATCTTAAATCAATTATAGTATAGCGAAATTTTTGAT
>Ga0208375_1001762_pt1 | contig 22711 bp, 35 predicted proteins | sample RifOxyD1_FD_184038 | JGI IMG/M metagenome (GOLD analysis project Ga0208375, IMG submission 184038) | Soil microbial communities from Rifle, Colorado - Rifle Oxygen_injection D1 (SPAdes) | ecosystem: Environmental > Terrestrial > Deep subsurface > Rock core/Sediment | place: Rifle, Colorado...
AATGAAACTCCCAACCACAGCAAGCTGTGGGGTATCAAAATTCATGAAGAGTTAGTTGAGTAATATTTCTTCCTTGATTCAAAACATATTCTTTAACTTGCTCTAAAGCTCGACCATCACCGACGGTGTCTATATGCCCTCCGTCGCTCCAAAATTCTCCACCCCACAATTCATCTTCTTTTAATTTTGGAAATTTTTTAAAAATTTGAATTGCAAGAATACTTTTACACATTTGCATAATTCTCGACGGAGAATATCTTGGGGCTCCGCGAACCAAAATGTGAACATGATTTTCTTCGTGACCAATAGCGTCGAATTTGAAATAATATCTTTCTTCAATTCCTTTGCAAACTTCTTTCATTAATTCAAATATTTCTTTTGTTATCAAACTCTTTCGAAATTTCAAAACGAGAACCATATGATACCTTATTCGATAAGTACAATGAGGTGCATGCATTACTTCCATTAAAAAGAGACTTGTTCAACTAACTTAAAGTTTTCGCAGCAAGCTACGGGGTATTCCCCAAGACGGGAATAAATTTTTCAACTATAAATATTTATAAACCAACTTTTCATTTCTCTGACATGGAAAAAGATATTGGAAAAATTTCAAAGAATGATACAACTGATGTGATTATTCGTATCGACGATTTCGGTGGAAGAAGAGGATTGACAATAAGGGAATTCGTTTCAAGCGAAAGATATACTGGTTTCACAAAAGCTGGCGTAAGAATTCAAGCAGCCGATTTCAAAAAATTCAAAGACATAATTAATTCTGTAAGTGAATCAGAAATGGCTGAAGCTGCTGAATCAATGGGTGAAGAAACTCCTGTGAAAAAATCTGTTTCTCCTCAGAAAAAACCCTTCAAGTCGCAAGAAGAATTGCCAGATTATTAGAAAATAAACTTTTCTACCATTGTAGTTTCTTTTTGTAAAAGAAACCCAAAGTTTATAAATTAGTTTCTTTAAAATTTAAAATGATAAATAAAAAAGACTTAGCAAAATTGACGCTGTTTGATGCTCAGGAATTGACAGAAAGTATAAAACCAAAAGACTGGAAAGGAAATTTGATTCTACCAAAATATACTGCAGAGACTAATGTCGAAGGAGTTCCGGTTCAGATTGTAATAAGCAAAGGTGCTCTGGAAGTAAAATACAAAGAAGATGGCAGAAAAAAAGTTTATCATTATAATTGTGTTTTCGCTGATTTGGTTTATGACAGAATAAAGAGAAGTAATTAAATCTCAATTAAAATAATACTAATCATCCCGAGAATCATTCCGATTTTATTAGTTAGAGATAATTCGTCTTTAAAAATAAAAATTCCTGCCAAAGCTAGAAGAATTAAATTCAAAATTACAAAAACTCCACCTGCCTTAGATAAAACTTCAAATTTCAACGAATACGCCCAAAACATTGTTCCAATTAAATAAACCCCCATCCCCAAAATAAACAGCGAGTTTTTATTTTCCAAACTCCACTTTTTAAAAATTATATCTGCGACAACTTCAATTAAAACAGCGAAGACAACTAATATAAAAAAAACAATTTTAAATGAATTAGCTGAAACCATCAAATAACAAGATAATTGCAATTAATAAATTTAGCTCCTTGAAATTAGTTTCTTCATAAAATTTATAAAACGTTTTTTCTTATAGATGATATGAATAAAAAATATTGGATTGCCGGAATTATAGTTATTATTGCTTTGGGAATATATTTTTTCTCTCTTAAGTCAAATCCATCAGTTCCAGAAGAACTTGCAAAGTGCCTCGGTGGGAATTCAACTCTTTACACAAAAACAAATTGCTATTATTGTGAAAAACAAAAAGAAATCTTCGGGGATAGTTATGCCTTTTTACATGTGCTTAATTTTGATACTTGGGAAGAGATTGCGAAATATAACATCACTGAAACCCCAACGTGGGTAATAAACAATCAAAAATATTCCGGAGTTCAAAGCATTGAAAAATTGAAAGAACTGACTGGTTGTTAATCTCCTTTTTTTTCTACTCAAAACATTTTTAATCACTATTTGTTTATCCTACTTATGAAAGAGAGGGACGTTATCGAAGTTAATCATTTGAATAAAACTTTTAAGATAAAACATAAGGCTGCGGGTTTTTTGGGAAGTGTTAAATCTCTTTTCAAACCAAATATAACCGAGATTAAAGCAGTAGATAACATTTCTTTTAATATCAAGCAGGGTGAAATTGTTGCATTCATAGGACCGAACGGCGCAGGTAAATCTACGACGATAAAAATCCTTACTGGAATTCTTTTCCCCACATCAGGACAGGTTAAAATTGCCGGTTTTGTTCCGTGGGAAGAAAGAACAAAACTTTCGTACAAAATAGGTTCAGTCTTTGGTCAGAAACCCCAGTTGTGGTATCATCTTCCTGCGATTGACACTTTTAATTTATTTAGTAAAATTTACGAGCTTGACGAAAGGGAGTACAAATCCAGATTAAATTACCTCGTGAAAATTTTTGAAATAAATGATCTTCTTGATATTCCGGTTAGGCGTCTTTCTCTCGGGCAAAGAATGAAATGTGAAATCGTCGCTTCATTACTTCATCGCCCCGAAATACTTTTGCTCGACGAGCCGACAATAGGGTTGGATATTATTGCCAAACAAAAAATCCGTGAACTAATTCGTGAATTAAATAAAAAAGAAAAAGTAACTATCTTACTCACTTCTCACGATACACAAGATATAGAAAATTTGTGCAAAAGAATTATAATAATAAATCACGGGCGAATAGTTTACGACGGGGAAGTTGAGAGTTTGAACAAAGAATATTTGAAGAGCAAAATTATTTCAGTTAAATTTGAAAATCCTTTCAAGAGTTTTTCTCTTTCCGGTGTAAAAATTTTAAAATCTGAAGAGTATTTTGCCAGTTTTGAGATTGACTTAACCAAGATATCTGTAAAAGAATTCATAGATTTCATCATAAAAAAATGTTCTATTCTAGATATCAACATTTCTGGAACACCAATAGAGGAAGTCATTACTAAAATTTACCAGCAAAAATGAAGAAATATTTTGAGATAGCAAAAATAAATTTTTTAAACAGCTTTGCTTACTTTGGAGAATTTTTTTTCCATGCAATTTTCATTCTTCTTATTCTTTTTATTTTCACCAATATGTGGAAAGCAGTTTATTCCGGGAAAGAACTTATCGAAGGTTTTACTTTGTCGATGATGATTTGGTATCTTTTAATGGCAGAATCAATTGTAACCTCTTCACCAGGATTTGTCAAAGAAGTTAATACTGAAGTCCAAAATGGAGAAATCGCTTACAAATTAAACAAACCATACAATTATATTCTTTATCATTTTGCAAAATCTTTTTCAAGAAGAATAATAAACTTTACACTAACTTTTATCCTCGGTGCAGTTCTTATTTATTTTTTAATTGGTGGTTTTGATTTTAAAATTTACTCACTTTTTTTCTTAGTTTTAATTCTTTTTCTTGCTATGACTCTGGATTTTTTTATATCAATGTCAATTGCTCTTCTTTCTTTTTGGTTGGAAGATTCAAATTCGTTGAGGTGGATTTATGACAAGCTTCTTTTTACTATAGGTGGAATGTTGGTCCCTCTTGAAATTTTCCCAACTTGGCTTGCAAAAATTGCGGGGGTTTTGCCATTCAGTTTTATTGCATACTCTCCAGCAAAATTATTTGTAAGATTTAGTTTTGTTGATTTTTTCAATGTCTTTGCAATTCAAATTAGTTATATAATTATTTTTGGTTGTATAACTTGGATAATATACAAAAGAGGGGTTAGGAGGTTGAACGTAAATGGTGGCTAAGAAAAATTCACAAAATTCAATAAAAAAGACAGCAAAATTTATGTTAGAATATTTTAAGATAAATCTTCAGAGCATTATGGAATATCGAATAAGTTTCATTACTCAGGCATCTTTTATGTTTGTCAACGATATTTTCTGGGTTATCTTCTGGGCGATTTTTTTCAACAAATTTCCGTCGATAAATAATTGGGTTTTTACTGATATTATGGCTATGTTTGTAGTGATTACTTGTGCCTGGGGTTTAGTCGGAACTGTTTTCGGAAATTTCAAAAATATTGCAGAAATTATTCGTGATGGACAATTAGACTTTTATCTTGCTCTACCAAAAGAAGAATTATCCCACATCTTAATCAGTAAATTAAAATTCGATGCATTTGGAGATTTACTTTTTGGAATAATTCTTGCAATTATTTTCGTTCCATTTGCGAAACTTCCTTTGCTTCTTGTTTTGGTATTAGTCTCTTCGATTATTATTTTGGGATTCGCAATCATCCTCGGCTCGCTTTCTTTTTACATGGGAAGTTCTGTTGAAGTTGCAAATCAAGGTTTAATGGGAATTCTTACTTTGGCAAGTTATCCTTTTTCAGTTTTCAGCGGTTTCACCAGAATATTCTTGCTTACTTTAATTCCGGCAGGATTTATCACCGGAGTCCCAGTAGAATTACTAAAACTTTTTGATTGGAAATGGTTCTTACTGATGCTTGCCTTCGCAGGGATTGTTCTCGGAATTTCTTTGATTATTTTCAAGAAAGGTGTAAAGAGATACGAATCAGGGAATTTGATAAACGCGAGAATTTAAGAGTTTATTATTTAGTTTCTAGCATACCATGTAATAAGGCTTTTTCTTTCAGTCGCTGAAATAACAATTTCTCTAAGTCTCTTAGCTCCAAGATTAAATTCTTTTAGAGTTTCAGGAGTTGCAATAATATCTCGATATTTTCCTGAATAGTCATTCCAATCATAAACAATCAAACCCCTTTCCCTATCAAGGTGGAGGTTAATTCCAAATCCCCCGTAAGGAGCGCGTTCTCCCATACTCAATTCATAATTAAGATAAAATTTACTGCTTGAACTCAATTTTTTAATAATTCATCTTCATTAATGGTTCCAATAAGTTCAGACAATTGTTGGTCTTCATTAATCGAGTTTAATTTAAGATTAAAATACTTTTCATGAACCTGTTGCACATCTCTGAACGTTTCAGATTCAATTTTCCATTCTGCTATCTTGAATCTCCATTTCCATTTTAATCCCCACACTAAATTAGACAAGCTCATTCTTTTTTTGGATTCCCAATGTTTTTAAATGTTTATGTAATTAGCTCTTCATGGAACACCAGAAAATTAAAGAAACTAACGTTTCAAATCTTCATCCAGAAAACATGAAGATTAGGCAGCCAATTATTACCGTCTGCGGACATGTTGATCATGGAAAAACTTCAATTCTCGATTGCCTTAGAAGTAGCTGTGTTGCCGAGGGCGAGGCCGGAGGAATTACTCAAAAAATTTCTTTTACTTCTTATCCAATGTCACAATTGAAAAAAGCCTGCCCGCTCGTCGAGAAATCAAAAATTCATTTAGACATTCCCGGATTTTTATTAATTGATACTCCTGGGCATGCAGCATTTACAAATTTAAGAAAACGTGGCGGGAGTTTGGCAGATTTAGCAATTTTAGTCATTGACATTAACGAAGGAATTAAACCACAAACAGCTGAAGTTCTGAAAATTTTGCGAATGAATAAAACGCCGTTTGTAATTGCGCTGAATAAAATAGATAATATTTCTGGATGGGCTAAACGCGAGGAAGGTTTGAGAGAAAGCATTGAACATCAACGACAAAATGTAAAACAAGTTTTCGACGAAAGGTATATGACAATTATCGGAGCTCTGGATAGTTTTGGTTTTAACGCGGATTTATTTTTCAACATAGAAGACTTTTCCCAAAAAATCGCGATGGTTCCTTGTTCAGCCCATACAAAAGAAGGAATTCCTGAATTGATTATGGTTATTTGCGGGCTTAGTCAAAAATATTTAATTAATCGATTGAAACTTGGTGAAAAAGCAAAGGGAGTTATTCTCGAAATTAAGCAGGAAAAATCAACGCACTATGCCGAAGCAATTTTATACGACGGACAATTAAACAGAAATTCTGAAATTGCTGTCGCAAATCTCGACGGAGAACCAATGTTTACAAAAATCCGGGTGCTTGAAGAAATTGAACCTTTATGTAAAAAATTTTCTCCACAAGAAAAAGTCACAGCTTCAACAGGAATTAGAATGCAACTTATTGAAAAAATAGATATTCTCCCCGGAATGCCTTTTGTAGAATTTAAAAATAATAAAAATGAAATTGTGGATTTATTTAGAAAAGAACTTTTAGAAAATATAAAAACAGACAATCACGGAATAATTGCCAAGGCAGATTCGCTTGGAAGTTTGGAAGCCCTTTTAGTTTTGCTTCGTGAAAAAAATATCCCGATTGTTAGGACAGGAATTGGTTCAATAAATAAAAAAGATATAATTAACGCAAAAGCAAATCTGGAAATAAATGAACTTGACGCTGTGATTGCTGGTTTCAATGTAAACCTCGACGAGGAAGCCGAAGAATTCAAAAAGGGAAACGCACCAAATTTAAAAATAATCACTAATGAAGTTATTTACAAACTTATTGACGACTTAATTATTTTCCGAACAGAAAAGCAAAAAGAAATTGAGAAAAAAAGATTGATGGATTTAAGTCCGGTTTGCAAGTTGCGAATTCTTCATCAGTATGTTTTCAGGAATACGAATCCAGCAATTTTTGGTGTGAAAATTGATGGTGGAAGATTGATTTCGGGTTTGTCAATAATTGATTCTCAAAATGAAAAAATTGGAAAAATAAAAAATATTCAGTCAGAAAATAAATCAGTTCATGAAGCACATGAAGGAATGGAAGTTGCGATTTCAATTTCAGGAATAAATTTTGAGCGAGTTTTGAAAGACAAAGAATTTTTGTATACCGATTTAGGAGAGTCACAATTTAGAAACTTCAAGAAAAATAAGGATTTGTTGTCGTCGGCAGAAATAAAAGTTTTGCAGGAACTTTCCGAGATGAAAAGAGCAAAAGAAAAATCCGATTGGGGAAACTGATTTTTCTCGCTACGCTACAGAACGAATAAGATTCATTCAGAAATATTTTGTGAACAAAACATATAGAAAGTTAATAAGTAACTTTCCATGAAGAAAAAAGTGATTGGGGAAATTAATTTTGCCTAAATCTTTTATAATCTTTAGCTTTGTTTGGTGTCCAAAATTCTACTTCTCTAAAAGCCCCTCTTCCTGTTCGAGAAACGTAAGCTTCTTCTATTAAATCTGAAAGATTATTCGGAACAATCAAACTTCCAGTCTGATGCCATTTAAAATAAATCTCTAACGGAAAAGGGAATGCAAATACTCCTGCAAAACCTCTTTGAATATTTTTTCCAAAAATTTGTTTAAATGATTCCGCGTTGGTACAACCTTTAATTGATGGACCCACTTCACTGCTTGACTTTTCTCCGCACATTCCAATAAGAGTAAGTGATTTGTACAATCTGATTGAGGGATATTCTCTTACAATTCTTTCTCTTGCATTTAGAGCAACTTCTTGAGCTTCCTCGCTAGAATAATTATGACTTACGCTGACACATGCTCCTTCTTCTTTTATTTCGATTCTATTTCTGAATCCCTTTAGTTCAAGGTCGAAATCAACTTTGTTCCATGTTTGGAATATTTCCATAATAAGCCCTCGAGAATTATTGTTTATAAAAGTTTGTAATTTTAGAAAATAACTGATACTGTTTCCACCAAAATCTTTTTAAGTTATTTTTCCCGAAAAGTAAAATGGATTTAATAAAAGGTTTAATCAAGTTTGATTCTAGTTTGATGTTTCTCGTTAATAAATCTGTAAAAGTTTACAATTCGGTTACGGGTGGGACAAAAGAGGGACTTTCAAATTTGCTTCATTCTTCAGCGTCGATAATTGAAGTTATTGGTTTTTCTTTTCATGAAGATACTTTATCTAAAAATTTGGCTTCTTTTGGCGGTCTCGTCGGAAGTTTGGCTTTGACTGGTGCATTTATGTACACAAATCGAGAAAAAATAAAAACTGAAACTGAACTTTTGGAAAGCGGAGTTAAACCATCAAAGAATTTTTACGCCGGTGAAGGTTCTTTAGGTTATTTTCTCGGGTTTTTTGGTTCAGCTCTCGGAACAGAAAAATATCTTGCTCGCGATAGTTTGACTAAATCGGAAGGATGGAACGCGTTATTTTTATCTTCTGCGCAGTTCGTTCGCGGATTAGCTTTACAGGTTATGCGAGCAGATTATCTTCCTCCAAGAAAAAGCGTTTTTGAAAGAGCTTATGATTCAGTGAAAGAAAAAATCTCAAATTCCGCGTCGATTCCTGCAACAAGTTATGCCTCTGATTTTTCTTTGGTTCGGACAAATACACTTTAATCGCAACTTTCTTAAACTTCTTTCTCTTCAACAAAATATGAAAAAATCACAATGGTATGTAATGTCCGGGGCAAGTTTTTTGCTTGCTTTGTTTTTCGGCGGAATGGCTAATAATCGAAAAAACATTTGTTCGAGTTGGGCAGAGGTATTGCAAAATTCTTGTATGGGACTACACTCATTTTATGTTACTCTCGGCATACTGCTTCTCGTCGGTTCTATTGTCTTCCTAATCTTTGGGATTCTGGAAAAACCATTAAAGTAGTTAATGTTGCTACCGAAAAGATTTATAAATGGTTTTCTCAACTAATTATTATGGTATTCAAATTTAATCTGTCTATGAAAAACGGAAAAACCTTCAAGCTTGAATCAGATTCCGAAGCTCTTGACGGGAAAGAAATCGGCCAAAAAATTTCTGGCTCAGAGATATCTCCCGACCTTGACGGCTACGAATTTGAAATAATGGGTGGTTCAGATAAAGCTGGAATGCCTATGCTTCCAAACGTTGATGGAACAAATTTGAAAAGAGTTCTTTTAGGTTACGGAAAAGGCATGCACAAACGTTCAAGACGTGAAGGAAAAAAGAAACGTTCTAACTTCACTCCAAAAGGTTTGAGATTAAGAAAAACCGTCAGAGGAAAAACTATCTCACTTGACATAACGCAAGTTAATTTGAAGGTTCTAAAACAAGGAAACAAATCTCTAGAAGAAATATTTCCTGATCAATGTCAACCAAAAGAAAAATCAAAGAAATGATTTTTCTCGCTTCGCTATAGAAAGTTAATAAATAACTTTCCATGAGGCAAAAGCTGAAGTGAAAAAATAAAGCCTAGAATTCAAATCCAGGATTTATTTTCACAATTCTTTTAAACAAAATTATTTATTCTTTGTTATGATAAAATACAATTCTCCGATTGTTAATCCTTCATTGAAGATAGTTTATACCATCCGACACGGCGAGTCAATTGGAAATGCTTTGGGATTGGATGACAATTCATTAAAAGATTTGCCAAATCATAAATTTCCTTTAACTGAAAAAGGTCGTCGACAAATTTCTTTTTCAGGAGAGTATGTTGCAGAAAATAAACTGATTAACTCCGATGTTGGATTATTCACTTCCAATTTTTTGAGAGCACAACAAACATTGGAAATAGTTTTGGAGAAACAAAATACAGAGAATTTTAATGTGACGCTCGACGCACGTCTGGACGAATGGTGGCGCGGAATTTTTCACTCTCTTTCAGAAGAAGAATATTCTCAAGGATATCCTCTTGAACAAAAAATCCAATCAAGAGAAGGCAGATATCATTTTCGACCATTACAAGGACAGGCAGGAAAAGACGTCGAGATAAACTTACTTTCTTTTTTGAATTCGGTTAGAGAAGAGGAAATTTTTCTTTGCGGACATGGAAGAAGTATAGGGATGTTACACCGGCTCCTCACAAATTCTTCCGTCGAACTAAATTGCAAATATCCAAATCCAAAAAACGGAGAGATTTGGAAGTTCACCAGCGATGGAGATTATTTTAATTTTGAATCTTTGTTCATACCAAAAATAAACTAATTTTCTAAAAATCAAAACTTAAAACTTTTTTCTGTTTTCGTGAATTTACCAAAATAGTTGATTCGTCAGGTTTGTAAGCAATGTCCCAATGATAGTCACCAGTATCGACAAAAATGTTCTTGGGATTATTGAGACCAAAATAAATTAAAAAGTCACCTACAATTCTTTTTTTTCTGTCGTAACTTCTATTTCCATTTACAAAACAGGCTTTTATTTTTTTGTCTTCATTTAGTTCTGCCATTCTTGTTTTTAAAAAATTTCTTTCTCTTCCACTATAAAATCTCTCATTTCTAAAACCTGAACACCAATATCTCGAAGCTGCAGACGCAAGTTCAAGTAATCTTTCTCTTTTCTTTTTGCTCAAATTAAAACTTTTAATATAATTGTGCATCAACTGTTCAACAATCGGAGTTTGTTTATCTTCAACGTCAATATTATCTAAATGAAATAAAGCTGACTCAAGTGTTTGAGTATTCTTTAAAATCAAAGCACTGCATTGCCCAAACCCGTCGCTTCGTAATGGTTTTCCGTCGCTGGAAATATTTCCTCTTCCCTGGTTAACATAAATAGAACTCCCAGACGGAATTCCAAAATCAGCCCAGTTTGGATATTGTGTTCTGTAAGAAAATTCAGCTTTGTGTGGTGTGAAGTTATGTGACATTTTATTTTTTATCAGAAGTTCCGGAAATAGACTGTGTTAACAGAATTTTTCTTTTAACCTTAAATTGCTGGCTTAAACTCTTTTTTTGGCTATGCTGACTTGGGGATATTTCGTTTAAAAGTTTTTCATTAGCGGTTTTCATTATTTCTTTAAATTCTCTTGCAGTTATTGGCTTTCCATTAAGCACATTTTCTAAACCAAGAAATTTTGTAAATTCATCGTCTAAATTATTTGGTAAGTCATAATTATCACAGGTAAATTCAATATCATAATAATTTTTTCCATTTTTATTTCTTGGGCACATTTCACAAAAAGAATCATAATTACTTACTATCTGAATTAATTGATTAGGGTTTGAAGTTACTGTTCTTATCAGAGAAACATCATTATTAGTCATAATCTCGTCGTATGAGTGGTCTTCTTCTCCAGGTTCGTATCCCAAATAGAAAACCTTGAAATAACTTATTGCATGATGAGGTAATATTTTTATTATATTTTCCATTCTTCTCCACAGTTTCCATGGTTTATAAATTTGTTGTTCCTTCTTCGTGACACTATAATCGGAAGGTTTTTAAATCCTAATTTTCTGTAAAAGATATGGTAAGTCATTACAGCGGGCACGGAATTTTATCGAAAGTAATTATTTTAGCGGGAGCACTTTGTTTTTCTGCTTATATTGGTAACCGGGGATCAATTCCCCATACTTGCGAAACATTTCAAGGAATTACTCTTGCTTCAAAGCCAGTTCAAAGATGTCATTACGGCGAATTGCAGGGAGAAGGGCTTCCGGTTTTTTCAAGCGCTAACTGCGACGTTTCAGCAATAGAAAAAAAATTAGGAAGCAAATTAGAAATTGGAAAAAAATATTCTTTTGATACGAAGCGCGGAATTCTCGACGATTCATTTGTTTCTAACAGCGTCGTGAAATGCAAAACAGAAGGAGAAAGAAAATGACATCTAGATTATCACCCAAACAAAAAGAAATTCTTGAACAAAGGAAATATGAAGACTTTCCTTTTTCAGACGAAGAAATTGAGCAAGCAGATATTTTAGAAGATGCGATGATGACAATTGCTTCTTTTTACGGAGAAAAAAATTACAACAAAGCATTAGTTTTGTTAAGAAAACATGAAGGTAAATTATCTGAAATGAATTCACTTTATGATTGTCCAGAACTTTCTCGATTGCAACGTTTTGTAGAAGAACAAAGAAGATTGTATGCAAAAAGAATTGACAACAATGTTCCTCATAGTTTAAGTGCTTTAATCATGGGGATTGAAACGATAGAACCAATAAACAGAAGTGAGTCTAGCCCACCAAAAAGAAGAGAACCATTAACTCTCGGAAAAATTGAAAGAATTAAATCCCCTTATCATCCTTGGATGTATTCTCCAAATTCATATTAGGTGAATAAAGTGGCAAAAATAATTCAATTCTCGGATTATCAAAGAGAAAAACCAAAAATACTTAGTAATTTAGTTCAGATTAATCCAAAGGTGATTGACTTTTTAGAAGAGAGAAAAAAGAGACCTGCAATCGTCGATAATCGGGAAGAATTTATTTCTGAACTGGCTCGAATTGCAAGAGAAAACGGATATGGCTATACTCAATATCATGCTGAAGAAAAACATAACTTTGAATTAAAATACGACGGCGAAGTGTTAAAATCAGGACTGAGATTTCAATTAGCTTTGCATTGCGCAGATTTTTTCAACTCGTGGGTAGAAGTCACAAATTATTCTGCTTCTCGACAAACCGAAGGTTTGGTTTTTAAGAAAGGAGAAAAATCAAGATTAGTTCGAATTCAGGATCCGTCCGCGGAAATTTTTAACTCACTATATGATTTTTATTCTGCGAAATCTAAGTTCCCAAAATTTCTTTGTGGGGGACTTTAAAATGTCTCTTCAAAAATTACTTTCCCAAATAAATGTAGTTGATGAAAATTCCGGAAATTTAATAGAACTTATTCAAGGAGAAAAATTATCTGAATTAATTAAAAATAAGGTTAAAGGATTTGAATGGACAGATTCCCCGAGCTATCGTTCTGGGCATGTAATATCCGAAGATGAAACTTTTGAAAGAGTTTTTTTGTATATTTCTGATAAATTAAAAATTCCAAGAGAAAATATTTTTGAAATAAATAACCGTGAAAAGTACAAATATAACGAAGCATCCCATGCTGAAGAAATACAGTATAGAGAAGATTTACCTTCTGGAAATTATATATTAAAAGTTTTGGGTTTTGAAAAAATGATTCTTTATCTAACTGGCCATGGCTATGATCAAACTCTGGTAGAATCTATAAGAATAGATACCTCTGGCCGTGACAAATTATTGCAAGAAAATTCTAAACCAAAAAATCCAAAAAAGATTTTGGTTGTTTCACACACTAACCTTTCGAGAATGAATGAATCTCAATCAATGAGAGCGTATAATGAAATACTTCGGTCTCAGTTCTCACTTTTTAGATTCTTTTTCGACAGACCTAAAACGGGAAGGGAAATGAAGAGATATGAATTAACTTTGGACGATGAAATTGTTTCTAACAGCTTCGAGGAATGTAAAGAAGGAGAAGCAAAATGACTCTTCAAAAATTACTTTCCCCAATAAAAGCCGTCGATGAAAGAATTCTAAAAGGTTATACCGAAATCAGTCAGGGAATTTCCAATGATAAATTGTATAAAATATGTTTAGGAATGGATATCTTTTCTTTTCCAGGAGTTATCGTCTTGTTGAGCAATTTAACATCCAATTTCACTCTTGTAGGAAAAATAATAGTTGGTTCAGTTAATGGTTTTACCTTGGCGCAAGATGGTATCTTGAGTTGGTGTGGATTAGCTGGTTATTTTAAAAAGAATAAAGATACGGGGGAAACAACAACGCTTCATCCTGTAGCATATACCGCAAAAGAAGTTACTCAAGTGACTCGTCTCCCAATTTTTATAGCAGGAGTTTCACTTTTAGGAAAAGCAGTTTATGATGTTGGAAATTCTTTTTTCAATGGAGAACCATTAACAAATGAAACTTTCAATTTTGCAGGTGGAGGATTAGGATATTTATCTCTTGCATCGTCGATGTATCTGAAAGACAGAAATCCAAAACTTCTTGATAAAAAACCTCTTTGGAAAAAAACAACAGAATATTTAAAAGAAAAAACAAAAATTAAAATCCCTATTTGGGAAAGGAGCAGATAAAATGCCCTCATTTCTTAAAATAACATTAGCGTCGATACTTCTAGGATTAAGTTTGTTATCTCCGAAAATTGCAAAAGCAGATTCTTTGGAAATTGCTCCAGAAGCATTTTATTATTTTTACGACGAGCCATTGGCTTACAAGTTAAATAAAATTGATACTACTGGAATGTCTGAAGAAAAAAAGCAAAGAATGAAAGATAATCCAAACATGTCTGTAATAAAACAAGGATGGAAATATGGTTTGCATGGAAAATATACTTTTCAACCAAAATCAAAATATGATCTTTTTGGGGAAGGAATCCTCTCAAAAGGGGAAGTTGATCATTCTGCTGGGTTAGAAAAAGCACAAAATAATAAAAATTTTTCTTTTGAATTAAGAACTGCCATAGGAAAAAAAGTCTCAAAAAATTCAAGAGGGTACTGTGGTTTGGGATTCAGATATTTAGAAGATGATTCTCACGGAAAACAATCTAATATCGGAACTTGGGGATATACCCGAAGACAAAATTATTATTCTTTCATAGCCGGATTATCAAAAAAATTCTCCCAAAATTTAGAAGGTGAATTGGAATATAATCAGATATTCGGAAATGCAACAGCCACTAACAAAGAAGGAGATACAATTCATGAAAAAAATGATTCTTTTATTCAACCATTTGGAGCAGGAGCAAGAGCGAGTTTGAAATATTCACAAGATATTGGAAAAGCAAAAATTTCTATTTCTCCTTTTTTAAGAGGATTTTTAATTGGTCCTTCAGCGACAGACAAACACGGAATGTTTGAACCAATAAATTTCACGATAGAATCAGGTGCAAGAGTGGGGGTTGGATTTTAAGATAACTTCACCAAATTACTATACCCCAAAATATTCTGGTCCACCTAAATTTTCTATGCCAATAATTTCTTCAAAAACTCAGAATTCTACCAACGAGTCTATTGAAGCAATCATCATCGGGCTTGATGTCCAATCAGGAGATAAAATTTTAGCTATTGGAGGTTCAGGCGACCAAGCTTTCGCGATGATTGGAAAAGGTGCAATTATAACTACCGTAGACAGCGATGAAGATCAGTTAAATTTTATGTTTAGAAGATTAAATCAAATTCAAAATGGCGATTATGAAAAATTTATGTCAAACAGAGAGTGGAAAGGAATCAGAAATCAACCTTATTTTTCTGAAAGTTTTTTCCAAAATATTCATTCAAACACAAATAATATTTCTATCATTCAAGGAAACATTTTTGAGATAGCAGAAAAAAATGAATCTCAATTTGATAAAGTCTATTTGTCTAACGCCCCAACTTATGAAATAGGTTTTCCTCATTATCAAGAAGTTCGAAAAAGAATTGCAAGAGGAGCAACAGGTTTGAAAATTGGTGGGCTGTTATATTTTTCCGAAAATTATGGCTGGGCTATTTCATCTCAAGAATTTGTAAGAGAAGGTCTCAATTTTTTAAAAAAAGAAAGTCAAAGAGCAAGAAAACTCGAAACTGAAAATAAAAGTAACTTTGGCTGGATTCCGTACGTTTTTAAAAAAGGAGAAACAGAATTATAAAAAAACGAATCAACACTTTTAAAAACTCTTTCCCTTTCAATTTTTCATGGCTAAAACAGAAAATCAATCTCAAGTTCCGGAATTGGTAGTCGGAGTTGTCGGGCACATTGACCACGGGAAAACAACTCTACTTAGCAAATTAACTGGAAAATTCACCGACACGCATTCAGAAGAATTGAAAAGAGGAATTACAATCAAGCTCGGCTACGCGGATTTGGCAATATACAAAGATGGAAATAATTTTAACAAAGATAAGAAAGGTGTGCTTTTCAGATATGTTAGTTTTATCGACGCGCCCGGACACGAAATGCTTATGGCGACAATGCTCTCGGGCGCTGCAATCATCGACGCCGCAATTCTTGTTGTCGCGGCTAACGAGGGAATCAAACCTCAGACAAAAGAACATTTTATTGCATTGCAGGCAAAGAAAATAAAAAATATAATCGTCGTTCAGAATAAAATTGATTTGGTCTCAAAAGAACAAGCACTAAAAAACTATCATGAAATAAAAGAATTCTTGAAAGGAACGATTGCGGAAAATTCGCCAATAATTCCGGTTTCTGCTCAACAGGATTTGAATATTTCTGCTTTGCTGAAAGCATTGTGCGAAATTGAGATTCCAAAAAGAGAGCTTGAAGGAAAACCAATTTTTCTCGTCGCAAGAAGTTTTGATATAAACAAACCAGGTTCAGAAATAAAAAATCTTCGTGGCGCCGTTCTCGGTGGAATTTTGAAAAAAGGAATTTTGAAAGTCGGCGATGAACTTGAAATCAAACCCGGCTTATTAATAAAAAAAGCAAATCAACAATCTTACCAAACTTTGAAAACAAAAATTCTTTCTCTTCACAAAGGTAATTCTTCAGTGCAAGAAACTTTACCTGGTGCGAGCGTTTCAATAGAAACGGAGCTGGATCCTTTCCTTTCAAAATCCGACGGATTAAGTGGTTGCGTAGTTTCCACCATCGGAAGTTTGCCAGAAATTTCTTCAATCTTGAAAATGAAATATGAACTTTTCAAATTTGTTTTAGGCGCCAATGAAGGTCAAGAAGTTGCTCCATTAAAAACTAACGAGATGCTCATGCTTAGTATAAACACAACAATCACCGTCGGCATGGTTAAAAAAATAAAAGGAAATGAAACCGAACTTTCCTTAAACATTCCAGTCGTTCCAATTGCCGGAGATAATGTCGGAATTGCCAGAAACATAAATGGTCACTGGAGATTGATTGGTTTTGGCGAGGTTTTGGATTCTAATTAATCCTTGAAGAGACAAAAATAAAAATTAGAACACAAGGTCGAGTAGAGGTACTTTGATTTTAAAAAATCCCAAAGGCAAACTAAAAAATTAAATCAAGGTGCTGAGCAGAAGTCATATAAAAGTATGAAACAAAAATTAAAAGAATTAACACGCGAAGAAGCTCAGGTTATGGCTAAAGCAGTTTACTTTGGTTCTCATGTCAAGGGGCATGGAAGAGATCATTATGAAAGTTGTTTCTTTCGATTAAGAGAAAAAAATTTAGTACGAAATCTTTTAGATGCAAATTTTAATTTTAGAAACAGCCCCGAAGCAAGGTGCGTCTCTAGAGTTATAGATATAAACCGTTGACGAAAAATCGGAATAGGGTTGCGAGACATTTATTTTCTCTCCATACAAATAAAGTTGTAGATGCGGACTTTTCTCATGATTAAGGGAGATAATAAAAGAAGTCAGTGCAATAATCCCGATTATAATACTTAAGACGAAGTTATAGACCCCCTGATTATGATTTAAGTGTATAACTATTTTTTTCATTAAACTCTTATTTCTGCTAACTATAAATTCTTTTCTCTTTCCCATAATATAAATTATTCCTCATTCCTTTCAAATAAATCACCGCAGTTATCAACGCAAGAACACCGCTACCATAAATTGTGTTTGTTATTCCGAATAATCCGATGCTGATACCTGCAAGAAAAATTCCGAGCGCGTTTGCGATTGACCAATTAAGACTATTCAAAGAACCCAAAGATGCCCTTAACTTTGAAGAGAATTCATGTTGAACCGCAGCGTCTTCAATAACATCTGTCGCAGTCTTTCCGATGTTGAACAAACCGAAAGTGATAATCGCCAAAACTAAAGATTTTGAAAGAGCGAAAATAATTATCGATAAAAATAAAAAAAGATAAATACTAAACAAGGAAATTCTGAGTCCTTTTTTATGTGCTAATTTTTCTGTCAAGAAAGGAATTCCTAAAACAATTACTGCCATAAAAGAATAAATTCCTGGAAGATAGGCGGGGGATAAATTAAGAACTTGTGTGAACAGCAACGGAACGCATACCATAAAAGAACTAATCGCCATAATGCTAGTCCAAAAAGCCCAGAGCATCAAAACCCGAAGTTCTTTATTTTTTTCGTGGAAGAGATAAGAAAAAGATTCTTTCGCTTTATTTATTGATTTAGAAAGATAATTCCCAGGAATTTTCGATGGTTTAAAATTTTTTTCTTCGGCATATTTTGTTATAACAAACATCATCACAAGATATGCTAAAGATACTACAAGCCAGACAAATCTAAAGTTAATTGCGACGATAATTATCCCAATCAAACCGCCAAGAATGTATCCTCCTTTTTCAAAAAACATTTTTCGTGAAAAAAAAGAAACTATTTTTGATTTCTTCTTTGCATAATTTAAGTTATCAATTGCCCAGGCAATATTTGCTCCCGAGCTGAATGTCCAGGCAACTTCTGCCATTACAGAAAAAAAAGCGATTACCCAAAAATTGCTGAAAAGAAAAATTCCGAGAAAAGAAAGAAAAAATAAAAAGAAAGAAATAACTATTGATTTTTTACGTGAGTCATAATCTGCAATCGCGCCCGTCGGAAATTCGAAACACATTCCAATTATTCCGGCGACGGCAATCAAAGTTGTAACTGCAATAAGACTGAATCCGAGAGAAAGCAAATAAACCAGCATAAGCGCACCCAACAAAGCTCTTCTAATTCCATGAGTAAATTCCATTCCATAAAAAATTGACTTTGTCTTCTTTTCGAAATCCATTATTTAATAAATAGAATTAGTTATAAAAACTTAATCAATTCAGCTTTATCACACAAATATTCAAATACTTGTGACTTGTTGAAATTGAATAATGTTTTTGGAAAAGATAAAAAATATTTCGAGGATTGCGTTTGTTTTTGGATTTATTAACTTGGTGAATAGTTCTCCGTTGAAGTTTGTTTCACAAAAATTAGAAGAGAAAACAAATAAAGAAGCTATAAAATATGTTCAGGATAACCTTGAAAGTTTGATGATAGAACAGGAAATAGCGACGGGAATTAAACATTTTGGAAAACCAAAAATTGATTTTGAAAAAGAAGAAGGAATTGACTCATTGGCACAGATTAATTCAGTTGCTTATTATGATGAAGAAAAAGAGATAATTCATTACCCAATAAATTACAATTTAGCAATAGAACTAACGGAAGAAAAAAAATTTTCGAATAATTTTTTGAGAGCAATGCATCCAGAAATAGCACGAAGTATAAAAGAAACAATTTGGCATGAACTGGGACATTTTTATTCACAAAAACTCGCTCAAAATAAAAGTGAAAAAGCAGAAGAGAATTTAAAATTAATAAGAAGCAGAAATATTGAAGAAAGTTTGGGATTTAGAATAATTTTCGAGGGAATTGCAGAATATTTTTCAAAAAGAACACTTGGAGATGAAACAAATCCATTCACCGAAGAATCATGGCCGAAAGTTTTAAACAAGGAAAAATTCTTGAGCGACTTAGTTTACCGAGGAGGCTACCATCTCGTGAAAGAGGTTTTAGATTTTTACGGCGACGATGGATTAATTTATTTTCTTGAAAATCCACCAAAAATAATAAACCCGAATATGGATTTACCCTGCTACAAAGAAAGAACAATGAGAACACTTGAATGTTTAAAGAATCAGAAAGATAATTTTTTTTGTTTATCTTTAGACTGCCCAGACTTTGCATTGAAAATGGGGCAATTTGATTTATACTCACACCAATCACAAAGTATCGATGGATTTGGTGGAAATTCTTGAGTGGATTCAATTTTATCGATGAGAGCAATGATTTTTTTCTTTAGAATTTCAAGTTGTTCATCCGTTCGGTAAGAGCAAATTTTCTGGTCGTGAGCGAGATAATGCCAGACTAAACAAACTTTTTTTTCTGTTCCGAAAAGTTCACGGATTGCTATTGAATAAAGCCCCAACTGCCTGTCATCAACAAATTTGTTTTTATCTTGAGGCAAACTTCCGGTTTTATAATCGTGAACTTCATATTCCTGTGTTTTTTCGTTGAAAGCCAAACGATCTATGTAACCTATCATGTTGTACTTTCCGGTTTTGTCCAAATCAATTTTTATTTCCATTTCTAAATTCATTGTTCCGTCGGAAAAAGGCGTGTGTTTTAGATAATAACCGATGAGAAATTGCACTCCGCGATTGAAATAATCATTTACTGAAAGAGTTTTGGAAACGACGTGAATGTCTTTTGAGAAATTTTTTTCCCATTGTGCAGAATAATAATCGACAACCCCATCAATTGTTGGAACGGGTAATTTTTTCATGGCTAAATCATAAACCCATTCCAGAGTTTCGTGCACGCAAGTTCCTAAAAGTGACTCGACAGATTTTTCAAAATCAGGTTTTATTTTATCTATGTAACGGCATTTATATTTAAAAGGACATTGTTCAAAAGAAGACAGCTTTGAATGAGAATATACTTTTTTCTTTTCGTCTGACATGAGAAGCTGGAACTAAAGAAGTATTATAAACATTTGGTGTGATTTTAAAGTGTATAGTTTCGAGTTTAAAAAAACTTATAAACCTTATTTTGTTTTTTCACGAATGATTTTTTTAAGTGGAAAATGGGCGAGGCTCTTTATGCGCATAGGTGCAAAAGGAGATTGGCAGGAAAGTTACAAAGAGTTGACACAAAAATTATCTGAGCCACAAAGAGTCTATACCAACAAAGATTATGTAAGAAGTTGTTTTGAACAGGCAGAACTGGCGAATCCGCAACAAGTTACACTTGATTCTTTAAACGCTCTTGAGTTATTTATTTTCCTTCACAAATCTATCTGTGACCCGTCGAGAAATGATAACATTAAAAAAAGTTCAGACTTTGCTTATGATTTTTTGGGAAAGATGAAAGTAGATGAAAAATTGGCTGAAAAGACATGTAAACTAATTACTGGGGACTACCAAAAAATGGATGTTGTGGATTTATTTCTGGCTCGAGACATTCTTTCTTCTCCGTGGGGCGTTCCTTATCAAGTGTTTGTTTCTAATCAAGAAAAATTCAGACAAGAACACGCTTTTTTGACTCGACCGGAATTTAATCAATGGATAAGCGAAGTGTATCAAAAAATGTTGGGTGAAGATTTGATTTATTTAACTCCGCAATTTAAAAACAAATATGAATCAATAACCCGGAAAAACTTACAAAAATTTGTGAGAGAATTGAAAAAAGAATAATAAAATTGAGAATATAAATTTTTAAAAGGAGATTTGCCCTCAAGGAATTATGATATACATAAACCAAGTTATACTAGACGGATTCGGAAAGGAGTCAAACAAAAAATTTTTAGGATTGCTTTTTGAAAATAATGAACTGGTTGGTTCTAACTCTTGGTTTAATCCTCGGGGAACATTAATTGTTCCTGAAATAGACTTGACTGAGTTTCTTTCAAAATTTGACAGGAGTTATGTTAGACTGCAAATTGGCTCGCCAGACCCAAAAAAAATAATTTATGCGGCTATGGAAAAGAATAACCGGTGTAAAACAGAAAGAAGAGAAGCCTGGTTAACTTGCCCATATAATAAAAATAATTTTGAAGTTGTCTCGAGACTGTTTGAAGAAGCGTTTGAAGTAGAGATGACAAAGAAATTTCCGACGGACAAAGGGCTTGTTGATTATTACAGAAGAATGTATGGTGAAGTTCCAAAAGTTTTGACTGACTAAATTATTTTCTTTTTTTAGAATATTTTTTTCTTGCTTCTTTTAATTTATCTGCTACTTCGACCAAGTCCGAAATGTAACCTCTTGTTGAGTTTTTGTCTGGAACTTCTTGAACTTCGTGAAGATATTGTGCATATTCCATTGCAGCTTTAACCAACGCTCTTGCTTCGGGGTGAAGATAACTGTCTCTTCTGCAATTCAAAATGCAGAATTAATTTATCCTGAAGAAAAATCTATCCCAACAATTGTTTATAGTTATGAACAAAAAAGTGATTTTTATTTGCATGAAGCATTAAGGCTTAAAGAATATTTTGAGATAAGATTAACTGCTGTTGAAGGAGTTAAAAATATTATTTGGGATTTTGATTCTCCTTTAATTGTAAGTTGTGGGGAAATAACCGAAGAAAAGAAAATCACCTTTACTAAAACTAGTCCAAAACGAGTTTGATTAAGAACTCCAACATTAAATGAATTTTTTCCAAAATCTTTGGGGTTTTAATTTTTTATCTATAGGTGATACTGATAAGAGAAGATAAAAATTTTACTTCATCTGCCCATCAATCAAAACTCTTTGCTGTTCGCTCCATTCTTCGTCGGAGTGCGTCTTGATATAATTAGCCCAGAATTTAACAAAGTTCAATCTGTCTTCCCGATTATTTTTTTCTGGTTTCATCCGATTACTTTCTGTCATGTTTTCTCTTCAGTCTCATTCACCAATCAATCAATAATTTTTGCCTGCTGAGAACTCCATTCTCGGTTTGATTTCTTTTTAATCCACTCGGCATATTTTTTGATAAATTCCATTCTTTCCTCTGAATTTTCTCTTTTCTGCTCTTCAAGTTCTCTTAAATCAATATTTGGAAGTACTATTTTTTGCATATTCTATTAAATAGTTTTGTAGTTTTAAGTCTTTCGTTAAATTGTTCCATTAGAGAATTATCCAGTTTATCCTTGAATAGTTCATAAAGAAATTTAGCATCTTCAAAATCTTTTTCACTTCCAAGAAAAAGTTTAAACGGAATCTGAAGTTCAATCTTTGACAAAAAAAGAAGATGATTATTTAGCACAACTTTTATAGAATTATTGAGACTCCATAAATCCAAATCAGTTTTAGGAAATTTAACTTCCATATTAGGTACATATTTCCCCATTTCAGAAAAACGGATTGAGTGATTATTCAAGAGATATTCGTTGTAAGCATCTTTTTTATTTTCGGTTATCACACATTCAAATTTTTTAACAACTTCATCCCACAACTTACAAAACTTTTCGCAATCCAACTTCTCAATAATAAGATCTATATCCTCTGAACTTCTGTTTCTGCCGAAAATTATTGATACATACCCCGAAACGAAAACATATTTTATTCCCGTCTTGGGGAATACCCCGTAGCTTGCTGCGAAAACTTTAAGTTAGTTGAACAAGTCTCTTTTTAATGGAAGTAATGCATGCACCTCATTGTACTTATC
>Ga0208375_1001763_pt1 | contig 22699 bp, 23 predicted proteins | sample RifOxyD1_FD_184038 | JGI IMG/M metagenome (GOLD analysis project Ga0208375, IMG submission 184038) | Soil microbial communities from Rifle, Colorado - Rifle Oxygen_injection D1 (SPAdes) | ecosystem: Environmental > Terrestrial > Deep subsurface > Rock core/Sediment | place: Rifle, Colorado...
GGTCGCCGAGCCGATACGCACGCCGTCGACCAGCACCAGCACGTGGTCGGATTCGGCGCCGCGCATGAACAGCGTGGTGAGCTTGCCCGGCCCGCCCTGGTTGGAGATCGCCACGCCCGCGCGGCCGCGCAGCAGCTCCGGTAGCGAGCGCGCCTGGCTGCGGACGATCATGTCGCGGTCGATCACTTCGACCGGGGCGAGCACGGCGTTGGCCGACAGCGGCGTGCGGGTCGCGGTGACCACCACGTCGTCGAGGTCGCGCGCGGCATCGGCATGGGCGTGTGCGGACAGGGGCAGCGCGAGTGCGCAGGCAAGGGTCAACGGGCGAAGCTGCATCGGGACGTCTCCATCGCACGGCCGTGCCGTGCCGGTGTCGGGAAGTCGGATGCAGGGAAAAAGGGCCGCGAAATCGGACGAACAGCGCCGGCGTCGCCGCCGCAATGCCCTCCGCATCGCAACCAGTCAGCACCAAGGCCGGTCTCCGGACTCGCGAGTGGAAGACGTGCTTCCGGCCAGGGCGCCTTCCCGTGGCTGCAGGTGCAGCCCAGTGGCGGATGCCGTGGCTTGACTCGCTTACCGTTGCGGGGGCAGTGCCGGACTGGACCGCGGACCGCGGACGTCACCGGCTTCCCGTTTCAACCCGTTGGCAGGACGCCGCCGGGTCACCTTGAAGCGGGGCGCAGTGTACGGGATTGGCGGGCGTTGCAGGAAAGGGGTTGGTGCGATGCGGCTGCTTGGCTCCTCCCCCTTCGTGCAGGGGGAGGTTGGGAGGGGTGCCTTTACGCAGCGAGTGTAGGAGCGACGCAAGTCGCGACCACACCACCGCGATTGGATGCGTAGCCAGCGATTTCCGGATCGCGACTTACGTCGCTCCTACACCAAGCACGCTGGCCTGGCATGACAAGGTGGCGTCCGACGGGCAGCGATCAACGCCGCCAGTCGTTCCCGTCGCCATCCGGTCGCATCGCCACCGTATCTTCGGTCAGCACCGTGGTGCGCACCGGCCCGGGGGCGGGCTTGTAGCGCGGCGGCGGAAGCTGGTCGATCGCCACGCCCGCGGCGCTTACCAGCTCCTGCCTGCGGGCATCGGGAACCTCCTGCCAGTGGCAGTCCTGCAGCGCGCCTTCGATCGCGTAGAGCAGGTTGAGCGTCGGCTTGAAGCCCGCCCGCTTGACGCGCATGAACGCCTCGACCGTGCCGGCCTCGGCCAGTTCCTCGCGCGTGCGCAGCCCGACCTGGCGCAGCCATGCCGCCGACTTGGGACCGATGTTGCGCATCTTCTCGGTGCTCATCGCAGTGCCTCCACGAATGCCGCGGCGATCGCCTCGACGCCGCGCTGGTCGTCCTCGTCGAACCGGGACGGCAGCGGGCTGTCGATATCCAGCACGCCGACCAGTTCGCCGCCGTGCACCAGCGGCACGACGATTTCCGAACGCGATGCCGCGTCGCAGGCGATGTGGCCGGGAAACGCGTGTACGTCATCCACGCGCTGGGTGGCGCGGTCGCGCGCGGCGGCGCCGCACACGCCTTTGTCCAGCGGGATGCGCACGCACGCCGGCAGGCCCTGGAAGGGGCCGACCACCAGCTCGGTGCCGTCGAAGAAATAGAAACCCGCCCAGTTGAGGTCGGGCAGGCCGTGGTAGAGCAGGGCGGACAGGTTGGCGGCGTTGGCGATGCGATCGCGCTCGCCATGCATCAACGCACGCGCCTGCTCCAGCAGCTGGGCGTACTGCTCCGGCTTGTTGCCGGTGAGGGGGATGGCGGCAAACATGGCGCGAGTGTAGCAGCGGGGCTGCCGTACCATCCGCGGGTTCCGGGGCTTCGGCAGGAGTGGTGCGTGCGCGGTCTGGCTTTAAACGGGATCTTCGTTACCGGCACCGATACCGGCATCGGCAAGTCCGTCGCCAGCGCGGCGCTGCTGCACGCGATGCGCGCGCGCGGCCTGCGCGCGGTCGGCATGAAGCCGGTCGCCAGCGGCTGTCTCGATACACCCGACGGATGGCGCAACGAGGACGCGCTGCTGCTGCAGGCCGCCGGCGAGCCGGGCGTGCCATACGCGGACATCAACCCGTACGCGCTGCCCGCGCCGCTCGCCCCCGAGATCGCCGCCGCCGACGCCGGCGTGCAGGTCGAACTCGCGCCGATCCGGGACGCCTTTGGCCGGCTGGCGGCGCAGGCCGACGGGGTCGTGGTCGAAGGCGTCGGCGGCTGGGCAGCGCCGTTGTCTGCGACGCTGGACCAGGCCGACCTCGCACGCGCGCTCGACCTGCCGGTAGTGCTGGTGGTGGGCCTGCGGCTGGGCTGCCAGAGCCATGCACGGCTCACCGCACGCGCGATCGAGGCCGATGGCCTGCGCCTGGCCGGCTGGATCGGCAATGCCGTCGAGCCCGACATGGACCGGCACGACGAGGTCGTCGCGCTACTGGCGCGGCGGCTGCCGGCGCCGTGCTGGGGCTGCCTGCCCCATTCCGGGAACCCCGATCCGGCCGCATTGGCGCGCCATTTGACGTTCCCGGATTGAACCCGTCGCGCATTGCGCTCGTGCGGGGCCACGCAACGCAGCGTTCCAGAGGGAATGCACGATTTCATTCCGCCCCGGACTTCCGGCAGGGGGACACCGCCTCCGGACATCGCTAAACTGGCGAGTACAGAATTGACCCCCACGAGGCTCGGCATGCGCCGTACTGCACTGTTTTCCGGAATCCTGCTGGCTGCCCTGATCGGGCTGGCCGGTTGCAGCGGCGACGAGGCCGCAGGCGCCGAAGGCGCAGCCGGCGCTCCGCCGGGCGGCATGCAACTGCCGGTGGAGACGGTCACGCTCGAGCCACGTCCGTTGCAGTCAGGCCTCGACACCGTGGGCAGCCTGCGCGCCGACGAGTCGGTGATCGTGCGCCCGGAAGTGGCCGGCCGCGTGCAGCGCATCCACTTCACCGAGGGCGGCACGGTCCGCGCCGGGCAGCCGCTCTTCAGCCTCGACGCGAGCCTGGCACGCGCCAGCTACAACGAAGCGGCCGCCAACCTGGCGAACAGCCGCAGCGCGGATGCACGAGCGCAGGAGCTGGCCAAGGACCAGCTGATCGCCCGCTCTGATGCCGACAACACGCGCGCCGCGCTGGCGGTGGATCGCGCGCGGGTCGCCTCGGCGCAGGCCGCGCTGGAGAAGATGACCCTCACCGCGCCGTTCTCGGGCCAGGTCGGGCTGCGCGAAGTCAGCGTCGGCGAGTTCGTCAACGTCGGCCAGGACCTGGTCACGCTGGTGCGCCTGGATCCGATCGAGGTCGATTTCTCCGTGCCGGAAACCGCGCTGTCGCAGCTGCGCCAGGGCCAGAAGGTGCGCCTGACGGTCGACGCGTTCCCCGACGACACCTTCGGTGGCGAAGTGGTGGCGATCGACCCGGTGGTGGACGCCAACAGCCGAAGCGCGCGCCTGCGTGCACGCATCCCCAACCCCGACGGCCGCCTGCACCCGGGCCAGTTCGCCCGCCTGCAGTTGCAGACCGGCGACGGTGGCAACGCACTGATGGTCCCCGAGCAGGCGCTGATGCAGGACGGCGAGACGCGCTATGTCTACACCGTGGTCGACGGCAAGGCCAAGCGCACGCCGATCACCACAGGCGCGCGCGTGCCCGGGTTCTTCCAGGTGGTGGAGGGCCTGAAGGCCGGCGACGTGGTGATCACCGCCGGGCAGGCCAAGCCGATGATGCAGGACGGCATGCCGGTGGTGTCGGTGCCGCCGGGCGGTGCTGCGGCGGCGGGCCAGGGTGAGCAGGGCGCGGGTGCGCAGGCGCCTGCGGGCGCTGCCCCGGCGGCGTCTTCCGAGGCCGCTCCAGCCGAAGCGCCGGCCGACGCGTCCGCCGACTCGCAATAAACCCCCTCTCCCGTCGGGAGAGGGTTGGGGTGAGGGTTCGGCGAAGCGGTATCTGCAGGTCACGCAGGTAGGTTTCCCGAACTGACTACCGGTCCCGAGCGCGTGGTCGCACCGCTCCGCCGAACCCTCATCCGCCCTCCGGGCACCTTCTCCCAGTGGGAGAAGGACCAGAGCAACAGACAAGTAATCGAGGCCCCCCATGGTCCTGTCCGACATCTCCATCCGCCGCCCGGTCTTCGCCACGGTCATCAACCTGGTGGTGCTGCTCGTCGGCCTGATCGCCTACGACCGCCTGTCGGTCCGGCAGATCCCCAACGTCGACACCCCGGTGGTGACGGTCAACACGACCTACCCCGGCGCCAGCGCGCAGGTGATCGAGTCTCAGGTCACCCAGCCCATCGAGGACGCGTTGTCGGGCGTGGAAGGCATCGAGTACATGCAGTCCGTCAGCCGCGAGCAGTCCAGCCAGGTGACGATCCGGTTCCGCCTGGACCGCGACCCCGACGGCGCCGCCTCCGACGTGCGCGACCGCGTCGGCCAGGCGCGCGGGTTCCTGCCTGACGAGGTCGATGAGCCGATCATCCAGAAGCAGGAAGCCGACCAGCAGCCGATCATCTACCTGGCGTTTTCGTCGGACCGCCACTCGCGCGTGGAGATGGCCGACACCGCCGAGCGGCTGGTCAAGGACCGCATCCAGACCATCCCCGGCGTGGCGCAGGCGCAGGTGTTCTCCAGCACCTACGCGATGCGCGTGTGGCTTCAGCCGCAGCGCCTGGCCGGTTTCGGCCTGACTCCGGCGGACGTGGAAGCGGCGCTGCGCGCGCAGAACGTCGAGATCCCCGCCGGCCGCGTGGAGGGCAGCGCGCGCGAGTTCACCGTGCTGTCGGAAACCGACCTGCAGACGCCGGAGGAGTTCGGCGCGGTGATCCTGGGCAACGTCGACGGCAGCCTGGTGCGCCTGCGCGATGTCGCGCGCGTGGAGCTGGGCTCGCAGGAGGAGCGCTTCCGCGCCCGCTTCAACGGCACCAACGCGGTGCCGCTGGCGATCGTCAAGCAGGCCGTGGCCAACCCGTTGGACATCTCCGAAGCGCTCAAGTCGATGCTGCCGCAGATCCAGGCCTCGCTGCCGGAGGGCATGAAGATCGAGATCGCCTTCGACTCGACCATCTTCATCGAGAAGTCCATCGACGAGGTCTACAAGACCGTCGCCGAGGCGGTGATCCTGGTCATCGTGGTGATCTTCCTGTTCCTTCGCAGCTGGCGCGCGACGCTGATCCCGCTGGTGACGATCCCGATCTCGCTGATCGGCGCGTTCGCGCTGATGTACGCCTTCGGCTTCACCATCAACACGTTGACGCTGCTGGCGATGGTGCTGGCGATCGGCCTGGTGGTGGACGACGCCATCGTGATGCTGGAGAACATCTACCGGCACATCGAGGAAGGCATGCCGCCGTTCCAGGCCGCCCTGAAGGGCAGCAAGGAAATCGGTTTTGCGATCGTCGCGATGACCCTTACGCTGGCGGCAGTGTACGTGCCGCTGGCGTTCTCCACCGGCCGTACCGGCAAGCTGTTCGTCGAGTTCGCGATGACGCTGGCGGGTGCGGTGATCGTGTCCGGCTTCACCGCCCTGACGCTGTCGCCGATGATGTCGTCGAAGCTGCTCAAGCACGAGACCGAGCACGGCCGCTTCTACCTGGCCGGCGAGCGCGTCCTGGGCGCAATGGACCGCGGTTACCGCCGCCTCATCGAGCTTGCGCTGCGGATGAAGTGGGCGGTGGTCGCCGTCGGCCTGGTGATCGCGGTCGGCGCCGGTGCGCTGTGGACGTCGCTGCCCAACGAACTGGCGCCGCAGGAGGACCAGGGCTTCATCATCGGCTTCGGCATGGCGCCGGAGGGCGCGACGCCCGAGTACACCGACACCTACGCCAAGCAGATGGAGGCCGCGTTCGCCGGCATCCCCGAGGTGAAGCAGTACTTCCAGATCGTCGGCTTCCCGGCGGTCACCAACACCATCGGATTCGTGATGCTGCAGGACTGGGAGGAGCGCGACGTCACCACCGCCGAGGTGCAGGGCCAGCTGTTCCCGCAGTTCATGGGCATCCCCGGGATCATGGCGTTCCCGACGCTGCCGCCGCCGCTGGGCCAGGACGGCTTCGGCCAGCCGGTCAACTTCGTCGTGCAGTCCACCGGCACCTGGGAGGAACTGGGCGAAACCGTGCAGGCGCTGATGGCGAAGATGCGCGAGAACCCGCAGCTCACCAACCCGGACTCGGACCTCAAGCTGGACAAGCCGCAGCTCAAGCTCGAGGTCGACCGCGAGAAGGTCGCCGACGTCGGCACTGACGTGGCCACCGTCGGCCGCACGCTGGAGACCCTGCTGGGCGGGCGCAACGTGACCCGCTTCAAGCGCGGCTCCGAGCAGTACGACGTGCTGGTGCAGGTCGAGGACGCCGACCGCCGCACGCCGGGCGACCTGTCCAACATCTTCGTGCGCGGCGGCGATGGCCAGATGGTGCAGCTGTCGAACTTGGTGACGACCGAGGAAACGGTCGCGGCCAAGGAGCTCAACCACTTCAACAAGCTGCGCGCGGCGACGATCAGTGCCGGCCTCGCGCCGGGCTACTCGATGGGCGAGGCGCTGGACTGGATGGAGGGCGCGCTGGCGGAAGTCGCCCCCGACGCCCAGTACGACCTGTCCGGCCAGAGCCGCGAGTTCCGCGAGTCGTCCAGCGACTTCGGCATGATCCTGGCGCTGGCGGTGGTCTTCATCTTCCTGGTGCTGGCCGCGCAGTTCGAAAGCTGGGTCGACCCGTTCGTGATCCTGCTGGCAGTGCCGCTGGCCGCGTTCGGCGCGTTCCTGCTGCTCAAGCTCAGCGGGCACGGCAGCTGGAACATCTACAGCCAGATCGGCATGGTCACGCTGATCGGCCTGATCGCCAAGCACGGCATCCTGATCGTGGAGTTCGCCAACCAGCTGCAGGAGCAGGGCAAGAGCAAGTTCGACGCGGTGGTCGATGCCGCCGCGCTGCGCCTGCGCCCGATCCTGATGACGACCGGCGCGATGGTGCTGGGTTCGCTCCCCCTGGCGATCGCCTCGGGCGCTGGTGCGGAAGCGCGCAACCAGATCGGCATGGTGATCGTGGGCGGCATGTCCATCGGCACCGTGTTCACCCTGTTCGTGGTGCCGGTGGTCTACCTGCTGATCGGTCGCAACCACCAGAAGGCCGCGGCCGAACAGCACCGGATGGAAGCGCAGGCGGCGGGCTGATCGCCCTGTCGAGAAGCGACATAGAACGGCGCCCGGTCACTCCGGCGCCGTTTCTTCTGGTGGCCCGGGTAAGCGCAGCGCATCCGGGACCGCGACCATCCGCGACATCAACCCCGGGTGCGCTGCGCTTACCCGGGCTACGCGGCTTGATCGGGCAGTCCAACGACGGGTGGCGCTCCCCGGAGTCCGTCACGAAACCCCGCCCAACAAAAAACCCGGCAGCCGAGGCTGCCGGGTTTCGTGTGGTCGGAAACCGACCGGGAGAGAGACTTTGCTGCGAGTGTTACTTCGCGGCCTTGCCGGCGGCCTTGGTGGCCTTCTCGACATTGGCTTCGACGTTCTCGCGGGTGGCCTTCGCGGTCGCTTCGATCTGCGACTTGGCGATCTCGGCGATCGCTTCCTGCGTCTTCAGGGTGCGGCCGAAGGCCTCCTGGCCGGTGCTGACGGCGCGCTCGACGTTCTCGCGGGCGATCTGCACGCCCTTCGGAGCAATCGCCTTCATGCCGTCGAGGTCACGGACCTGGGCGGCCTCATTCCAGAACGCGAAGGTGGCTTCGGCGCGGTCTTCGATGGCCGACAGCTGCAGGCCGAGGACGGCCTGGGCGTTCTCGAGGGTCAGGCGGTTGATCTGCGCGGCGGTGTCCGCGAACTGACGCGCCGCGGTGGCGAACTGCTCATTGAACTGCGGGTACATGGCGGTCTCCTGCTCAGGGTCACCGACGGTTCTGCCGGTTTGTGCGTTGCAGCATAAGGCAGGATTTGTTGCGATGCAACAATACCGATTCCCGGCGTGGAGACTGTTCAGCTGGCGGCCGGCTACCCCGGCCCTCAGGCTCCCCGGTAGCGACAGCCCGAGGTGCAGGTCTCGTGCACCACGACCTCCGACAGCTGCGGCAACGCGGGCTTCAGCTGCTCCCAGATCCACACCGCCAGACGCTCGCTCGTCGGATTGTCCAGCCCCTCGATGTCATTGAGGTAGTGGTGGTCGAGCCGGTCGTAGAGGGGCTTGAAGGCCGCCTTGATGTCGGCGAAGTCCATGACCCAGCCGGTGTGCTCGCCCGGTTCGCCCGAGACGTGCAGTTCGACCCGGAAGGAATGTCCGTGCAAGCGGGCGCACTTGTGGCCTTCGGGGACGTTGGGCAGCCGGTGGGCGGCCTCGAGGGTGAAGACCTTGAAGATATCCATGCGGGAATGGCCGGCGCATGTCGCGCGGCAGTGGCAGCGGGGCGGCACAGGATAGCGCCCCGGCGGCCGCGCACCGGCAACGCTGCCCCAACGCCTCCCTTGATGCTCGCGGCAGTGGCACGGCATCGACGTTAAAATCAGCTGTTTCCCGTCGCGGCGCCATCGCTGCCGCCCGGCGTCCCCTTCGCACTGCAGCGCCGCCGACCCTTCGGCCGAGCCGCCTCGCAGTGCCTTTCGAGCCAGCCCCGTGCCCGCCATGTCCAATTCCCATCGCAAGCCGCTTCCCGGAACCTCGCTCGACTACTTCGACGCCCGCGCGGCGGTGGAGGCGATCCGCCCCGGTGCCTGGGACGGGCTGCCCTACACCTCGCGCGTGCATGCCGAGAACCTGGTGCGGCGCGCCGACGCTTCGATGCTGGAGGCCTACCTCATCCAGCTGATCGAGCGCCGCCGCGACCTTGACTTCCCGTGGTTCCCGGCGCGCGTGGTCTGCCACGACATCCTCGGTCAGACCGCGCTGGTCGACCTGGCCGGGCTGCGCGATGCGATCGCCGACAAGGGCGGCGACCCGGCGCAGATCAACCCCGTGGTCCCGACGCAGCTGATCGTCGACCACTCGCTGGCCGTGGAGTGCGGCGGCTTCGACCCGGACGCGTTCACCAAGAACCGTGCGATCGAGGAGCGCCGCAACGAGGATCGCTTCCACTTCATCGAGTGGACGCGCAAGGCGTTCCGCAACGTCGACGTAATCCCGCCGGGCAACGGAATCATGCATCAGATCAACCTGGAGAAGATGTCGCCGGTGGTGCACGCGCAGGACGGCGTGGCCTTCCCCGACACGTGCGTGGGCACCGACAGCCACACCCCGCACGTCGATGCGCTGGGTGTGATCGCCATCGGCGTCGGCGGGCTGGAAGCCGAGAGCGTGATGCTCGGCCGCGCCTCGTGGATGCGCCTGCCCGAGATCGTCGGCGTCGAACTGACGGGCAAGCCGCAACCGGGCATCACCGCCACCGACATCGTGCTGGCGCTGACCGAGTTCCTGCGCCAGTCCAAGGTGGTTGGCGCGTACCTGGAGTTCCGCGGCGAAGGCGCCGCGGCGCTGACGCTGGGCGACCGCGCGACCATTTCCAACATGGCGCCCGAATACGGCGCCACCGCCGCGATGTTCTTCATCGACGACAACACGCTCGACTACCTGCGCCTGACCGGCCGCGAGGAGCCGCAGGTGCAGCTGGTGGAGACGTACGCCAAGACTGCCGGCCTCTGGGTGGACACGCTGGCCGGTGCCCAGTACGAACGCACCCTCACGTTCGACCTGTCGAGCGTGGAGCGCAACATGGCCGGCCCGTCCAATCCGCACCGCCGCCTGCCGACATCGATGCTGGCCGAGCGCGGCATCGCCACCGGCATGACGCTGGCGCGCGAGCAGGAAGCACAGGGCCTGATGCCCGACGGCGCGGTGATCATCGCCGCCATCACCAGCTGCACCAACACCTCCAACCCGCGCAACGTGATCGCCGCCGGCCTGCTGGCGAAGAAGGCGAACGCACTGGGCCTGGTGCGCAAGCCGTGGGTCAAGACCTCGCTGGCACCCGGCTCCAAGGCCGTGCAGCTGTACCTGGAGGATGCGGACCTGCTGAAGGAACTGGAGCAGCTCGGCTTCGGCATCGTCGGCTTCGCCTGCACCACCTGCAACGGCATGAGCGGCGCACTCGACCCGAAGATCCAGCAGGAGATCGTCGAGCGCGACCTGTACGCCGTGGCCGTGCTGTCGGGCAACCGCAACTTCGACGGCCGCATCCACCCTTATGCCAAGCAGGCGTTCCTCGCATCGCCGCCGCTGGTGGTCGCCTACGCCATCGCCGGCACCGTGCGCTTCGACATCGAGAAGGACGTGCTGGGCACCGACGCGCAAGGCCGGCCGGTGACGCTGAAAGACCTGTGGCCGACGGACGAGGAGATCGACGCGATCGTCAAGGCCAGCGTCAAGCCCGAGCAGTTCCGCAAGGTGTACGAGCCGATGTTCTCCGTGCGCGTCGAACACGGCGAGAAGGTCGGCCCCCTGTACGACTGGCGCCCGCAGTCGACCTACATCCGCCGACCGCCGTACTGGGAGGGCGCACTCGCCGGCGAGCGCTCGCTCACCGGCATGCGCCCCTTGGCGGTGCTGGGCGACAACATCACCACCGACCACCTCTCGCCGAGCAACGCGATCCTCGCCACCAGCGCGGCGGGCGAGTACCTGACGAAGATGGGCGTGCCGGAGGAGGACTTCAATTCCTACGCCACCCACCGCGGCGACCACCTCACCGCGCAGCGCGCGACCTTCGCCAACCCCAAGCTGCTCAATGAGATGGTGCGCGACAGCGAGGGCAACGTGCGGCAGGGCTCGCTGACGAGGATCGAGCCGGAAGGCGAGGTCGTGCGCATGTGGGAGGCGATCGAAACCTACATGCAGCGCCGCCAGCCGCTGATCATTATTGCCGGGGCCGACTACGGCCAGGGCAGTTCGCGCGACTGGGCCGCCAAGGGCGTGCGCCTGGCCGGCGTGGAGGCCATCGCGGCCGAGGGCTTTGAGCGCATCCACCGCACCAACCTGATCGGCATGGGCGTGCTGCCGCTGCAGTTTGAGGCCGGCACCACACGCGAGACGCTGGGCATCGACGGCACCGAAACCTTCGACGTCGTCGGCGAACGCACGCCGGGCGCGGTCCTGACGCTGGTCATCCACCGCACCGACGGCAATACGCTGGAGGTGCCCGTCACCTGCCGTCTCGACACGGGCGAGGAAGTGGCGATCTACGAGGCCGGCGGCGTGCTGCAGCGCTTCGCCCAGGACTTCCTCGAATCGGCGAAGGCGGCCTGACATGGCACACGCGCCGCAGCTCCGCATCCCCGCCACCTACATGCGCGGCGGCACCAGCAAGGGCGTGTTCTTCCGGCTGGAAGACCTGCCGGAAGAAGCACGGGTGTCCGGACGGGCGCGCGACGCGCTGCTGATGCGCGTGATCGGTTCGCCCGACCCCTACGGCAAGCACACCGACGGCATGGGCGGCGCCACGTCCAGCACCAGCAAGTGCGTGATCATTTCGAAGTCGGCGGTGCCCGGCCACGACGTCGACTACCTCTACGGCCAGGTCGCGATCGATACCGCATTCGTCGACTGGTCCGGCAACTGCGGCAACCTGTCCTCGGCGGTCGGGCCCTTCGCGATCGCCAACGGCCTCGTCGACCCCGCGCGCGTGCCGCGGGACGGGATGTGCACGGTGCGCATCTGGCAGGCCAACATCGGCAAGACCATCGTCGCGCACGTGCCCGTCACCGGCGGGCAGGTTCAGGAGACCGGTGACTTCGAACTCGACGGCGTCACCTTCCCGGCGGCCGAGATCCAGCTGGAATTCCTCGACCCGGCCGATGAAGGCGAGGGCGGCGGGGCGATGTTCCCGACCGGCAAGGTGGAAGACACGCTGGACGTGCCGGGGGTCGGCGCGCTGCAGGTGACGATGATCAACGCCGGCATCCCGACGGTGTTCGTCGATGCAGACGCGCTGGCTCTGGACGGCACCGAGCTGCAGGACGCGATCAACGGCGATCCGGCGAAGCTGGCCATGTTCGAATCCATCCGCGCGCATGCCGCCGTGCGCATGGGGCTGATCGACGACATCGCCGGCGCCGCGTCGCGCCAGCACACGCCGAAGGTCGCGTTCGTCGCGCCCCCGAGGGACTACACCGCCTCCAGCGGCAAGCCGGTGCGCGCCGACGACGTCGACCTGCTGGTGCGCGCGCTGTCGATGGGCAAGCTGCACCACGCGATGATGGGCACCTGCGCAGTCGCTATTGCAGCTGCCGCCGCCGTGCCCGGCACCGTGGTGCAGCGCGCATCAAAGGGTCGCGAAGCGGGCGCGGTCCGCTTCGGCCACCCCTCGGGCACGCTGCGGGTCGGCGCCGAGGCGCGCCAGGTCGACGGCCAGTGGCAGGTCACCAAAGCGGTGATGAGCCGCAGCGCGCGGGTGCTCATGGAGGGGCAGGTCCGGGTGCTGCCCGCCTGAAGGGTTCCGGCGGGTCCGGCCGCAGCAGGTGAAACGGCAAACGAGGCGTTGACAGCGAAGCGTCGAACCGGAACAATTCGCGGTTCCCGCGCGGCTATGTAGCTCAGCCGGTTAGAGCACAGCACTCATAATGCTGGGGTCGGTGGTTCGAGTCCACCCATAGCCACCACCGCGCAGGATCAGGACAACCCCGCCACCGGCGGGGTTTTTCGTTTCCAGGCCCTGCGAGCGAGTGTCGAGTTGTCGGGCCGCGCGCCGCGTGGCAGAGTCGGGCCCAGTGACGCAAGTCAAATGATTCAGGAGTCCGCATCGTGATCGATCCGGACGGTTACCGGCCCAACGTCGGCATCGTGCTGATGCACCCTGACGGACGCCTGTTCTGGGCGCGCCGGGTGCATCGTGACGGGTGGCAGTTCCCGCAGGGCGGGATGAACACCGACGAGACGCCCATCGAGGCGATGTACCGCGAGCTTCGCGAGGAAACAGGCCTGCTGCCGCACCACGTCGAGGTGCTGGGCACCACCCCGGGCTGGCTGCGCTACCGGCTGCCGCAACGGGCGATCCGCCGCAACGACCGCCTCGTCTGCATCGGCCAGAAGCAGGTGTGGTTCCTGCTGCGCCTGACCGGACAGGAGTCCGACCTCAGGCTCGACCTCACCGACAAGCCCGAGTTCGACCATTGGCGCTGGGTGGACTTCTGGTACCCGGTCGAGCACGTGGTGATGTTCAAGCGCGGCGTCTATTCCCGCGCGCTGCGCCATCTGGCCCCGGCTGCACGACAGGTCGCTGGCCTGCAGGCCGTGCCCCAGCCTGCGCCGGAGGCCCGGCCGGGCCCCTCAGCCTGGAGCAACCGGCCGCGATCGGGCGCGCGTGGCGACCCGCGTGCGCCGGGCAGCCGTAGGGCCGACTGACCGTGGACTGGCCGGTTCGGCCCTGTTAATTGACAATCATTCTCATTCCATGTGGAATATCCGGGCAGCCAGGCCGGCTGCCAGTTCGACGGGTCTTCCGCATGTACGTCTGCATCTGCAACGGGGTTACCGAGCGCGACATCCTCCAGGCGGCGGAAGCCGGCTGCCGGAGCGTGCCCGAGCTGACGATGCGCACCGGCGCGGGCGCCAACTGCGGCAGCTGCCTGGACATGGCGGCCGACCTTCTCGACCAGGCCCGCAACGTCCGCGAGTTGCCGCTGCCGGTGCTCCAGTACGCCGCCTGACCGGCCGTCCGCCCGGGATCCGGGCGTGTCCCCCCAACTGCCAGTGATTCGCGTCCGCGGTCGCACACGATTCGCGTTCCGTCACCGTATGCGGCAAATCGGTAGCATCGCCGCCATTCCCGCATCCGGAGCACGGCCATGAAAGGCGACGCCAAGGTCATCGAGTTCCTCAACAAGGCGCTCTACAACGAACTGACCGCGATCAACCAGTACTTCCTGCACGCCAAGATGCTGAAGAACTGGGGACTGAAGGAACTGGCCGACCACGAGTACGAGGAGTCGATCGACGAGATGAAGCACGCGGACAAGCTGTCCGAGCGCATCCTGTTCCTCGACGGCCTGCCGAACTTCCAGGCGCTGGGCAAGCTGCGCATCGGCGAGAACCCGCGCGAAGTGCTCAACGCCGACCTGGCGCTGGAGCTGGATGCGCTGCCGCTGCTGCGCGATGCCATCAAGCATTGCGAAAGCGTCAACGACTACGTCAGCCGCAAGCTGTTCGCCGACATCCTCGAGTCCGAGGAAGAGCACATTGACTGGATCGAGACGCAGTTGGCGCTGATCGAGCGCATCGGCGAGCAGAACTACTTGGCGCAGCAAATCGAAGGCTGATACGGCTCTGCAAGGAGGGGGCGCAGCCGCGATCGCGGCTGGCCGCTCTATACGTTGCTGGCGGGTTTACGGCGCAGTCGTGAGAGCGCGCGCCACACCCACCACACCAGCGCGGCGATCAGCACGCTGGTGAGCACCACCACACCCAGTGCGAGCCACGGGTAGCTGAAGACCAATGCCAACGCGCCCACGACCGCCACGTCCTCGGCGGCCGAGGCGGCGACGTTGCTGACCGGCTCGGGCGAGGTGTTCACCATCGCCCGGCTGCCGGCCTTGAGCACATGGCTGGCCAGCGTAACGCCTGCGCCCGTGGCCAGCATGCCGGCACCGAGTTCGCCGTCCGGGGAGAGCGTCGCGGCGGCGAGGAACGCGCCGGCGGGCACGCGCAGCAGCGTGTGCATCAGGTCCCAACCCGAGTCCACGCCGGGGATCTTGTCGGCAAAGAATTCCACTGCGGCGAGCACGCCGGTGAGGCCGATCACCCACCACGACTGCGCGGCCTGTAGGGCCGGCGGCAAATCCAGCCAGCCCAGCGCACCGGCCAGGCCGACGCCGAATACGGTCAGGTAGACGCGGATGCCGGCCAGCCAGGCCAGCACTACGCCAACTGCGAACAGGTGCGCATCTGACATGTCGACATCCCGCTAGACTCCAGCCGGGAGTATATGGGGAGCCTGCGCCGGTACGGGCTGGCAGCAACGATATGAGCAAACCGACCAACGCGCCCCCGCGGCGCTTTGTCATCGTGCCCGAGCAGCACGCACCTTCACGGCCCCGCCGATGGGCCTTGGGCCTGGTGTGGCTGGCGTCACTGGGCGTGGCATTCGGCGGCACCGTGCAGCTTGCGGCGCCGAACCTGCCGCATGTCGCGGCCGAACTGGACGGGACGGCCGGCGAGCTGCGCCAGCTGCGCGAGCAGAACCGGCAGCTGCGCCAGCGCGAGGCGGTGCTGGAGCGCTCTGACCAGATCAGCCGCGTGGCGAACCAGGAAATGCAGGGCGCGCTGGCCGAACGCGAGGACCAGATCGCCGCGCTGCGCGCGGACGTCGCATTCTACGAACGGCTGGTCGGCGCCACGGCGCGGCGAAAGGGACTGGCGGTGCACTCGGCGCAGTTCGAGCGTGAGCCCGGAGGCAGCTGGCGCTACCGCATCGTGCTGACGCAGACGCGTGATCGCAACGCGGTCAGCCTGGGCGAGCTGAAGTTCGCCGTGGAGGGCGTGCAGGGCGGACAACTGGCCCGGGTCAACTGGGACCGCCTGCATCAGTCCGACGCCGCGCCCGCCCAGGCGTACTCGTTCCGCTATTTCCAGCAGCTGCGCGGCAGCGTGATGCTGCCCGAGGGTTTTACGCCGCAGCGGGTACGCGTGTCGCTGCGCGGCGACGGCGCCGCGCTGGAGCAGACGCTGCCCTGGGGCTCGGCCGGCCAGACCGCCGACACCCCGCATCCCACGACTTGATAAGGACCCCGGCATGTTCAAGCACAAGGCACTTCCCGACGACATCAGCGTCGACACCCTGATCGGCAAGCAGACGGTCATCCACGGTGACCTCCACTTCCGCGGCGGTCTCTACATCGAAGGCCGCGTGGTCGGCCGGCTGATCGCCGAAGAGGGTGCGGAAGCGCGCCTGACACTCGCCGACGGCGGCCACATCGAGGGAGAGGTGCGCGCGCCGGTCGTGGTCATCAACGGCCGTCTCGATGGCGACGTGCATGCCGCCGAGCGGGTGGAACTGGCGCCCAAGGCGCGCGTGGCCGGCAACGTGCACTACCAGGTGGTGGAGATGTCCGCTGGCGCGGTCCTCACCGGGCGCCTGATCCACGCGGACACGGCCGAAGCCGCCGGCGCGGCTGAACCGCAGGCGCTTCACCAGGCCGCCTGAGAAGGCACGTCGGCTTGACGACGGGGCGGGTCGCTCCTATACCGGCTGGATGACTGAACAGCCGCAGGCAGACCACAACCACCCGCCGGAGGCCGCCCGCGGCGTCTCTCCGACCGCCCAGAAGACCGCTTCGGCTCCTGCGATGGGGTCGGGCCGCAAGGTACTGGTCGCGGTGTTCATCGCGGCGATCGCCTTCGGCCTGTGGGGCGCCTGGCGCGTCTTCATGCCCGGGTCGGGCGACGTACGCGCGCAGCTGTCGGCGAGCGAACGTGAGCGCACCTCCCTGCGCGAACAGCTGGAGCAGGCGCAGCAGCAGGTCGCCACGCTCGGGCGTTCGGACCAGATCAGCCGCGACGCCAACCGCGACCTGCAGGGCACCTTGGCCGAGCGGGACGAGGAAATCGCCGGCCTGCGCGCCGACGTCGCGTTCTACGAGCGCTTGGTCGGCGCGACCGCGCAGCGGCGGGGCCTGACGGTCCACGCCATCCGCATGCAGCCCCAAAGCGGCACCGCCTGGCACTTCGCCTCCACCCTGACCCAGAACCTCAACCGCGGCGGCAGCAGTGCCGGCCGCGTGACCCTGTCGATCGAGGGCACGCGCAACGGCCGCCTGCAGACGCTGGACTGGGGCGCGCTGCGCCAGCAGGAAGACGCGCCGGGCGTGGAGTACTCGTTCAAGTACTTCCAGCAGGTCGAGGGCGATGTGTTCCTGCCCGAGGACTTCACCCCGGTGCGGGTGACGGTGCGGCTGACCCCTAGGTCGGGCGCGACGGTCGAGGAGTCGTTCACCTGGGCGCAGGCCACGGCCGAGGGCAATCGCGAGAACGGCGGCAGCACCGGCTGAGCAGGTTCGCGCAACGCGGTGATGCTTGAACGGGCCGGCGTCGGCCCCCATCCTGTGCGGATGGAAACCACGCCGTTGCCCACCCTGACGCCCGACTACCAGTCCATCGACGCCCCGCTGGTGTTCACCGCGGCGGCCGCGGCGAAGGTCCGGCAGCTGATCCAGGAAGAGGGCAACGACGCGCTGAAGCTTCGCGTCTACATCCAGGGCGGCGGCTGCTCGGGCTTCCAGTACGGTTTCGAGTTCGACGAGGCGCAGGCCGAGGACGACTTGGCGGTGCGCACCGATGGCGTGACGCTGCTGGTCGACCCCCTGAGCCTGCAGTACCTGATGGGCGCGGAGGTCGATTACACCGAAAGCCTGCACGGCGCGCAGTTCGTGATCCGCAACCCCAACGCCAAGACCACCTGCGGCTGCGGGTCGTCGTTCTCTGCGTGACCTCGCCCGGTAGGAGTCCGGCCCTGTGACGTCGACCGGGGCGCCCTTCGCCTTCATTCCCGGCTGCGGCCCCGATGCCGCGCCCATCGCGGCCCTGGACCGCGCCGATCACCTGCGCGACGACAGCGACGCGCTTACCGCGCTCTGGAACGACGCGCGCGTACTGCTCCTGGACGACACCGGCGCCGTGTGCGACGACGCGGGCCAGCCGTTGGCATTGACCGGCTCGCAGGTCAGCGAGGGGCCGGGTGGCGTCGGTGCGGCGGCCTTCCTCGGGCTGGACGAGGGGGGGCGCGGCTGGTTCGCACTGGATGCCTCGCTCACGGCGGTGACGGGCGCACGTTCGGTGGATCTGCGTACCGCAGCCGCGACATGGCCTGCGCAGGAGGCGGCGGCGTTCGCCGAGGCCCGCGCGCTGCAGTCGTGGCGTCAACGCCACCGGTTCTGCGGAGCCTGCGGCGGCGAAGTCGCGATGCTGCGCGCCGGCTGGCTCGGTCGCTGCCAGTCCTGCGGACTGGACCACTACCCGCGTACCGATCCGGCGGTGATCGTGGCCGTCAGCGACGGTGCGCGCCTGTTGCTGGGGCGTCAGTCGACGTGGCCCGCGCGCCGGTACTCGGTAATCGCCGGGTTCGTCGAACCGGGTGAATCGCTGGAACAGGCCGTCGCGCGCGAGGTGATGGAAGAAACCGGCCTGCGCGTGCGCCGCTGCCGCTACCTGGCGTCGCAGCCCTGGCCCTTTCCGGGCGCGTTGATGCTGGGCTTCGCGGCCGAGGCCGAGCCGGGCGAGCCGCAGGTGGGCGTCGAACTGGAAGATGCGCGCTGGTTCGATGCCGACCAGATCCGCGCCGCCGCCGCGCGCGAGGCCGCGCAGGACGCCGACGACGGCGGTCCGCTGCTGTCGTCACCCATCTCGATCGCGCGCTGGCTGATTGAAGACTGGCTCGCGGCCGCTGAAAGCAACGCAGGCGCGCGCAACGCGGCGACCTGATCCGACGTGCGCGACGGGTGCGTCCTCCGCCCGCGCGATGGCGGAGGCCATCGTCCGCACCGGGTCGTCGCGTCAGGAGGTCGCGCTAGAATCGGACGGCCTCGTTCGACTACAGGAAGCTGCAATGGCTGTCACCCTGATCGCCACCGTCGTCGCGCTCGTGCTCGGCCACATGGCGCCGACGCTTGCGGCGTCGGTGCGCCAGTACGGCTGGTACGGCGACTGGCTGCGGGGCCTGGATGCGCGCTTCGGCGACGGCAGCTTCTGGCGCGGGCGCTGGGGCATCGCGGTGGCCCTGGTGCCGCCGCTGCTGGTGATCGGGCTGTTCCAACTCGCCCTGGATGGCCCGCTGTTCGGCCTGGCCGGGCTGCTGTTCGGCATCATCGTGCTGTTCTACGCATGGGGTCCGCGCGACCTGGACGTCGATGTCGAGGCGATCGCCGCGGCCGACGACGCCCAGGGCCGGCGCGCCGCCGCGGCGCGGTTGTGGCCGGATGATCGAACCCCGTCGCTGGACGGCCCCTCGCTCGTCGAGGCGGTGTTCCGCAACGCGCTGCGCCGCTGGTTCGGCGTGCTGTTCTGGTTCCTGCTGCTGGGCCCGTTCGGCGCGCTGCTGTATCGGCTGGCGGTGTTGTCGGTCGAAGGGGCGGCGACGCGCGCACTGCCGGCCGAGACCGCATCCGGCGCCCGTACGCTGCTGGCCGCGCTGGAGTGGCCGGTGGCGCAACTGATGGCGCTGTCGACGGCGCTGGTCGGCAACTTCGACACCGCCCTGGGCGCATGGCGCGATGCCGGCGGTGCGTCGCTCTCGCTGGACCACGGGTTCCTCGCCGCGGTGGCGCGTGCCAGCGTGCGCAGCGAACTCGCCGAAGAAGTCGCCGACTACGCCGACGAATCCGGTCTGGCCATGCCCCCGGCCATCGTCGCGTTGGGCGAACTGCCGGAGCTGCGCGACGCGATGAGCCTGGTCTGGCGCAGCCTGCTGGTGTGGCTGGCGGTGCTCGCGCTGTTCGTGATCGCAGGCTTCGTCAGCTGATGCCGCGGCCACGTAGGGCCGCGTCCGGATTCAGTCCGGCGTGCGGCCGTGCATCCCGGCAGGCAACGCGCCGGTGAGCGCAAAGCGCGCAAACAGGTAGAGACCATAGGTGCCGCCGAGCGCGAGCCCGGCATCGACCCAAGAGTCGATGGCGTCGCTGGAGAACGCCTGCAGCAGTCCCCAGCCGCCAGCTGCGGCCATCACCCCTGCGACCACGCGCTGCCACGGTTGCGCGCGCGTCGTCCGTGCCACCTCGTCATCGGCTCGCATGGTCACCCTGGCGCCAGCATCGTGAAGGGCCACACCGGCACATTGCGCAGCAGCCAATAGCCGCCGATCAATGAGAGCCAGAACCACGGCCCCAGCAGCATGTCGAGGGCCCTTCGAGGCAACGGTACGCGGCGGCCACTGGCATGCCAGAGCACCACGCCCAGCAGCGGCACCAGCAGGAACAGCAGCGGGTTCATCGCAATGGCGGTGACGACGTCGCCATGCACCAGTGCGTGCAGTGCGCGCGTCGTACCGCAGCCGGGGCAGTAGAGCCCGGTGAACGCCTGGAACAGGCACGGCAGGAACGGGCTGTCGGCCGCGTTCGGGTCGAAGCGTCGCAGCGACCAGGCCCCGAATCCGACCACCGTTGCGGCACCGGCCACCATGGCGACACGCATCCACGTGCGCCGTGTATCCCGCGGGGCCAGCACACGACTCATACCGAGGTCTGCTGCGCCTGCTGCATCTGCTCGATCATCTCCAGGTACTGGTCCGTGCTGCCGCTCATGTAGCCCCAGACGTTGAGCAGCAGGCCGAAGATCGCAAGGCCCGTGGCAACCCAGCACCACGTGCGCGCGGTGTCGGATGCACGGCGCGCGCCGTCGACATCGCCGCGGTCGAGCTTGCCGTTGACCTGCGCGGCATAGACGATCGCCACGATGCCCGGGATGCCGCCGACGAAGCAGCACAGGCAGAACGAGAAGATCGCCGACAGGATGGCCCAGGCCAGATGGTTCGGAATGCGCTCGGCGGCAATCGGCGGCGGTGCGTTCATGGCGGTTCCCCAGTCTGTGTCGCCGACCGTGCCGGCGTCCCCGCGGGCATCCTAGCAGCGGGTTTCGCCGGGCGTCATCGCCGGACCGCGTGGCTCACGCCGCGTCGCCACGCAGGGCGCGCACCTGCGTTTCCAGCGAGGCGGCACTGGCCGTCGCACCGTCCACCGGGGGCGCGGCGACCACCGCCACCGGCGCGCGGAAGCGGCGTGGCACGCGCATTCGATCCAGCAACGCCGACGCGCGGTTGGCGCGGCGGCTCCACATGCTGGTCCACATGTTGCGCAAGGCCATCGGCACGACCGGCACCGCGCGCCGCTCCAGGATCTTCTCCACGCCGCCCTTGAACGGCGCGATGCTGCCGTCCTTCGTCAGCGCGCCTTCCGGGAAGATGCAGACCAGCTCGCCCTCGGCCAAGGTGGCATCGATCTCGTCGAACGCGCGCTGCATCAACGCCGGGTCCTCGCGCGCGCCGGCAATGGGGATCGCCTTGGCGGTGCGGAAGATCCAGCGCATCACCGGGATGTTGAAGATCCGGTAGTACATGACGAACCGAACAGGGCGCGGAATGCTGGCGGCCAGGATCAGCGCGTCCATGTAGCTGACGTGGTTGCACACGATCAGGGCCGGCCCCTCGTCGGGTACGTGCGCTTCCACGCCGCGCACGCGCAACCGGTACAGCGCACGCACCAGCACCCAGCTCAGGAACCGCATCGCGAACTCGGGCACCACGGTGAAGATCCACAGTGCCACGAGGATGCTGGCGATACCCAGCGCCAGCAGCAGCGTCGGGATCGAACAGCCCAGCAGCTGTTGCAGCGCCACGCCGCCGACCGCCGCCAGCACGATGAACACCGCGTTCTGGATGTTCATGCCGGCGATCACGCGCGAGAGCTCGCCCGGCGGCGTGCGCGACTGGATCAGCGCGAACAGCGGCACCACGAAGAAGCCCGAGAACAAGCCGATACCGGCGAGGTCGGCGACCACGCGCCACGCGCCCGGCTGCTGCAGGAAGCCCGCAACGTCCAGGCCGGTAGCCGCCACCGCCGGCGCAAACGCCAGGTGCAGGATGCACGCGCTCATGCCAGCCGCGCCCATCGGCACCAGGCCGATCTCGACCGTCCGCGCCGAGAGCTTCTCGCACAGCAGCGAGCCCATCCCCACGCCCACCGAGAACACCGCCAGCGCGAACACGTAGAGCGTGGCCGTGCCGCCCAGGTGCGTCTCCGCGTACACCGGCAGGTTGCCGGTCAGCAGCGTGCCGGTGAACCAGAACCAGCTCACGCCCAGCACCGCGTTGCGCACCGCGAGTTGCTTGCGCGTCAGGCGCCAGACCTTGATCGACTCCGTCAGCGGGTTCCAGTTGACCTTCAGGTCGGGCGCGGCGGCGGCGACCGGCGGAATGAAGCGGCTGGCGAGGTTGCCCGCGACCGCCAGTGCGATCACCGAGCCGCCGGCGACCAGTGGGCCGTGCTCGCCGGCCACGGCGAAGATCAACCCGCCGAACAGCATGCCCAGCAGGATCGAGATCGACGTCCCCATCTCGACCAGGCCGTTGCCGCCGGTCAGTTCTTCCGGGCGCAGCACGGACGGCAGGATCGAGTACTTCACCGGCCCGAACAGCGCGCTCTGCAGCCCGGTGGCGAACAGTGCCACCAGCAGCACGCGCATGTCCTGCAGCCAGAAGCCGACCGCGGCCACCGACATGATGGCGATCTCCATCACCGTCACGATGCGGATCAGCCGCGCCTTCTCCAGCTTCTCGGCGATCTGCCCCGCGGTGGCCGAGAACAGGAAGTACGGCAGGATGAAGACCGCCGGCGCCAGCTGCGTGTAGATGCCCCGCGTGGAGTTGTCCATCGCGCCGGCCACGACCATGACGCCCAGCAACCCGATGATCGCCTGGCGGAACACGTTGTCGTTGAACGCGCCCAGCAGCTGGACCAGGAAGTAGGGCGCGAAGCGGCGCTGGCCCAGCAGGCCGAACTGGCTGCGCGGCGGCGGCCGCTCCGTCGGTGCCGCGTGGGCGTGTGGCGGCTGGTGGCGCGTCTGGTCCGTCATGCGGGCTCCCCGGGAGTCGCGCGAGCCTAGCAGAGCGTCAGGGCGGTCCGGATGGCACGCCGAGCCGATGCCGCATTCGACTCGGTAGGAGCGGTTTCAGCCGCGATCGTGCGACTGCATCCACTTCATGGCGCGGTGTTCGCGGCTGGAGCCGCTCCTGCAGGGGCGGCGTCAGCTGCGCTCGCGTTCGATCGCGCGCCAGCCG
>Ga0208375_1001768_pt1 | contig 22598 bp, 19 predicted proteins | sample RifOxyD1_FD_184038 | JGI IMG/M metagenome (GOLD analysis project Ga0208375, IMG submission 184038) | Soil microbial communities from Rifle, Colorado - Rifle Oxygen_injection D1 (SPAdes) | ecosystem: Environmental > Terrestrial > Deep subsurface > Rock core/Sediment | place: Rifle, Colorado...
CGGAATCAAATTCAGTTTAATTAACGAACTCATACTTCTGGCCGCCTTTTCAGCCCCTTTAATTATTTTCGGAAGATCCCGGCTTAAAAATTTTTTTCAAAATATTTTTAAAGCATGTAAAAATACGAGACTCGAACCAGTAGAGAAAGTTATGATCGGGATTTTGGCATTTTTACTGATCTCGAGTTTTATAAGCACCCTATATTGGCCGGCCTACCTATGGGATTCCGTATCACTGTATGACTTCAGGGGGCGTGTGTTTGCAGGTACCGGGCTTATGATGCCCGCTTTTATCAATGGGTATCATTATAATTACCCGCTCCTTACATCACTTGCCCATACACTAGTCTATCTTGGAGGCGGAATATACCCTCAGTTTATTCATTCGGCGTTTTATTTATCATTGGGACTAACATTTTATGGTTTTTTGCGGGAGTTTACTTTGCGGAAGGCCGGCCTTCTTTTTACTTTAGTTTTGATGATGACAGGACCGCTTTTTTATCATTCAATTATTTCGTATACAAATCTTGCTTACACCGTTTACTTGACACTCGGGGCAATTTCTATTTTCCTTTGGGACAAAAAGAAGGACGCAGGATATCTCGTCCTGTCTGCGCTTTTGATAGGGCTTTCAACATGGACAAGATCTAATGAGCCGTTTTGGCTTGGGGCAATTCTTATCACTTCATTTGTATCAATTTATAGAAAGAAAATCTGGAGTATTCCAGCTTACTTAGTTATAGTTTTCCCTATTCGTGAAGTCTGGAGAGTTTTTCAAAGCAGCCTTTCGGGGGCGGGCACTTCAATTGGCTCGGAGGTGTCAGGATATGCCAATATGGTACCCTCAGTTTTTGATTGGCAAAAATGGGGACAGATAATATCCTACCTTTATAAATATACAGTTGTGCCGTGGGGAGGAATATTTGCCGCGTTTGTTCTTGCTCTTGTCATGGCATTCATTCTTAAAAAACAAAAGGACTTATTCTTAATGTTTTTCATTGTTTTCGTTTTCCTGGGTATTTTAATCGTCGGGACATACTTTTTTACTGCAGTTCTTGCAAACTGGTTTGCGATAGGGGATGCTGCCCAAAGACTTTCCATGCTTTTTTACCCACTATTTGTATTTTGTATTGCCTTGGTATTTGCTAATTATGAAACTGAATAAATACGGAATATTTCTATCTTTATTGATTATCCTTACATACGGGCTTCTTGCGTTGGATACGATAAAATATCCGGGATTTATCAGCAATCATTTTTTTGTTGACGCAAAAGTGTTTTCGGGAGTTGCTGTTACATTTCTACTTTTTGTGTCCGTAAAATCTAAACTTTTGGACTTTGTCTTAAATATAAATAAGGTTTTTCTAATACTATTCTCAGTTGTTTTTATTGTCTTTTCTTTTTTGGAGGGGAGCCATTATGAAAACTATGTTCTTTCGACTTATCATTTCCAACTCAAGGGTTTGGTGTTTTTGGTTTTGTTTTCTCTTTCACTTTTTCTTGTTTCAAAAGCGAGGAGGCTTACACAAGTTATCAAGGGGAATATCGGATATATTGTTTTGACATTTTTGGCAGCATACACATTACTAGCCAATTTTGGTACAACTTTTCAAAAAGCATTTACGGGGGATTTTTACGTTGCTAGTCACCTATCAGATTCCTATGATCAAAAAATGTATTCCCAATGGGGAGATTTTTATAAATATATGGTTTTTGTTAAAAATAACACTCCGGAAAACGCCAGTATAATAATTCCTCCACAGATTGCACCTTGGTGGACCAGGAGCGGTAACTTTTTTCTTGTCAGACCGTTTCTTTATCCCAGAAAGCTTATTCAATATGAAACCGCAGAGATTCCCGATCTGAAATCAATACCTCCCGGAACACACATTATGATTACTTGGGGAGAGTGGGAATGTGATGCCAAAGGGTGTGGCGGCTGGCCGATTCAAACAATTAATGCAAAAGAGGTAATTTTTAAAGACGCGGACTTTGGAGTAAAACAAATCCGGCAGAATTTTAGATATGACCCAAAGGATACCGACAATCCATTTGGACTACTTGAAATATGATGCAAGCAATTATTTTTATCCTATTTATAACATTGGGAATTGGGCTGCCATTGACGCTTCTTATTGCCCCCAAACACAATCCGGCTGGAAGACTTGGGCTTTCATACCTTTTGGGAATCGGAATTTTTACGCTTTTAATGTACCTGACAAACCTTTTGGGTTTTAAACTTATATTTCTTAATAATATTTTGATTTTTCTAGCACTTTCGGTGCCTCTCACTCTTTTTGAAGCGAGAAAACTAAAAACGTTTTGGAAAGAGGCAAAACAATCCATAAAGAATTACCATCCGGATTGGGTAGAAAAAATTACACTGGGTGCAATTGCGTTTTTAGTTATTTCTAGTTTTGTGAGTACGCTATTTTGGCCAGTCAGTGGTTGGGATGCGTTAACTCTTTATGATTTCAGAGGTCACGTTTTTGCACAATCGGGATTTATTAAAAGTGCCCTTGAGACTCTGGGAAATAGTTTTTATTATTCCTACCCGCTTTTAACAACTCTTTCCCATACAGTCGTGTACTTGGCGGGAGGAGCAAATCCTCAATTCTTGTATTCGATGTTCTACCTTTCGCTGGCGTTGGTTTTTTACGGGCAACTTCGCGAAGTTGTTTCTCAAAAATTAAGCCTTATATTTACGCTTATTCTTATAACTGCCCCGAGAATGTTTGAGCAATCGATAATTTCTTACACAAACCTTCCCTATATGGCTTACTTTTCTTTGGGAGTCATATACTTTTATCTTTGGGACAGAAAAAGGTCACCGAGGTACTTAATCCTGGCGGGAATATTAACAGGACTTGCCACCTGGACACGCGCGGTTGAGCCTTTCTGGTTGGGAATATTTGCGATAATCATTTCAATTTCTTTATACAGAAAAAGATTCCTGGATCCAGTGATTTTTGCAATATTTTTCTTCCCTATTCAGCAAGTATGGAAAAATTTACAAAGTTCATTCGGACAGGGTTCGTCGACGGTTAATGAGGTTACATCCACAGCCTCTGTTTTACCAAATCTTTTTAACTTTGGGAAGTGGGGGGAGATACTTAGCTATCTTTATGGAAATATATTCAAACTTTGGGGTCCTCTTTTTGTACTTTTTATTGCGGCTTCGTTTTTTTCTATTATTACAAAAGAAGGACAAAAGTCATTTCTGACGGTTTTTATCAGTTGTGGACTTTTAGCGTTTTTTATTGTTGGGACATTTATCTTTAGTATTCAGGTTGGCTGGTATGGTGCCATATCCGATTCTGCCGCCAGAGTCTCCGTCATCTTTTACCCCATTTTCGTATATACTATTGCTCTAGTGATCTCCCCTGTCAAAAGAAATGAAAAATAAAAATGTTAAAAAATAAAAGTTCGTATACAGAGATATGTAAATGTCGTATATGTAATAGGTCTAATCTAATACCCGTTCTTTCTTTGGGAGAACAATATTTGACCGGAGTGTTTCCAAAATCTAAATCAGAGAAGATTACCAAAGGTCCATTGGATGTAGTATGGTGCACACATTGTGGATTGTTACAGATGAAACAGTCATATAGCCTGGAGGAAATGTATGGAGACAATTATGGATATCGTTCTGGGCTTAATGCTTCAATGGTCAGGCATCTGCAACAAAAGGTGAGGACACTAGAGACTTTAGCAAGGCCCAAAGCAACAGATTTATTGTTAGACATTGGTAGTAATGACGCCACATTACTAAAAGCCTGTACCGGAAAATATAAAAAAGTGGGAATAGACCCAACCGGTAAAAAATTTCAAAAATATTACACCAAAGATATGGTTTTAATTTCGGATTTTTTCTCCGCCATGGCTTTTAAAAAAGTTTTTCCAAATAGGGGGGCGAAAATTATCACATCAATTGCAATGTTTTATGATCTTGAAAGACCCAAAGCGTTTGTGCGGGATATAGAAAAATGCCTAGCTGACGACGGCATTTGGCATTTTGAACAAAGCTATATGCCAAGCATGCTTAGAACCAACGCTTACGACACAATCTGTCATGAGCATTTAGAATTCTATTCCTTTAAAGTTGTAAAGAATTTACTAGAAAGCTGTGAGATGAGGGTAGTCGATGTTGAGGTTAATGCAATTAATGGCGGAAGTTTTGCAGTTACTGCATGTAAGAAATCAGCGAAATATATTTCAAATAACCCAATTATTAAATGGATGCTTAGGCAAGAAAAAGACATGGGACTAGACACGCCAAAACCTTATCGAGATTTTGAGGAACGAGTTTATAGACACAGAGAAAACTTAAGGGAATTGATCAAAGCACTGGTGGCTGATGGAAAAAAGGTTATTGGTTATGGGGCAAGTACCAAAGGCAATGTCCTTTTACAGTTTTGTGGTTTCAGTACAAAACAGATTCCCTATGTTGCCGAAGTAAATGAAGAAAAATTTGGTTCATGCACGCCCGGAACAAAAATTCCAATTATTTCAGAAAAAGAGGCGAAAGCTGGAAAGCCAGATTACATGTTTGTTTTACCCTGGCATTTTAAGCATTCAATTTTGGAAAGGGAGAGGGATTTTCTGACAAGTGGCGGGAAGTTTATTTTTCCCTTGCCTGAGATTGAGATTGTATAAATTATGAAATTTACGAGAATAGAACTTAGCATAAGGTTGTTGGTAAGCTCATACATTAACGGTTTTGGTCTATATCTTTATAATGGTTGTCTTACTCATTTTCCAAGTTATCGCTTAAGAATATTTTATTTAAGACACATCCTTGGAATATCAATAGGAAAAGAATCCTTCATTCATATGGGGTGTTTTTTTGAAGGAAATAATATTCGGATAGGAAAAAATTCGGTTATCGGTCGAAATTGTTATCTTGGTGGGAGTGGTGGCTTACTAACTATAAAGAATAATGTTTCTATTACAGCTCAAACATATATCTTTTGTTCTTCACATGTTAAAGACGACCCATTTTTTAAAAGTACGTATGGCGACGTTACAATAGAAGACAGAGCTTGGATCGGGGCGCGGGCAATGATATTTCCTGGCGTACACATAGGGAAAGGTGCAATATTGGGTGCCCAATCAACGGCCACAAAAGATATTCCGGATTTTACTGTTTATGCTGGTAATCCTGCAAAAAGAATTGGAACGAGAAAACGTAATCTTTCTTATATTTTGAAATACTTTCCACCATTTCAATGAAGGTAATAATTTTTGGAGCAGGCGGACAGGATGGTTTTTATTTAACACAACTTTTACAAAAAAAGAAAGTAAAAGTGATTGGAGTTGATAGAAATTCTAATCATGGTGTAAACGGAGATGTTGGTGATCTGCAATTTGTCGAACCGTTGATCAAAAAAGAAAAACCAGACTTCATTTTTCATTTTGCGGCGATTTCTTCAACTAAACATGAAGCATTGTTTGATAACCATATGGCAATTGGCACGGGTACTTTAAATATCCTCGAAAGTGTAAAGCGTCACTATCCAAAATGTAAGGTGTTTTTGTCGGGCACTGCTCTACAATTCAAAAATACCGGAAAGCCGATTAATGAAAATACACCGTTTGAAGCAAAAAGTGCATATGCAGTTGAGCGAATACAATCTGTTTATGCAGGACGTTACTTCCGCGACACTTTTGGAATAAAAGTATATGTTGGTTATTTTTTCAATCATGACAGCCCCATCAGACCCGCACAACATGTAAGTCAAGAAATAGTCTCTACAATTAAGAAGATATCAAAGACGGGCAGTGGAAAGCTGGAGATTGGTGACATCAACGTTAAAAAGGAATTCAATTTTGCGGGAGACATAGTAGAAGCAATTTGGATTTTAGTGAATCAGAATAAAATTTGGGAAGCTGTGGTGGGGGGTGGAAAGGCTTACAGTTTGAAAGATTGGGTAGAATATTGTTTTAAAAAGACGGGTAAAGATTGGAAAGATTATGTTGTGAAAAAGAGAGGATTCAAGGCGGAATATAAAATCTTAGTTAGTAATCCAAAATTAATAAAAGGTTTAGGTTGGCAACCAGGGGTTGATTTTTATCAGCTAGCAGACATGATGATGGAGGAACGGCCATGATATTAATATGTGAACCTCAATGTAAAGGAATAAGTCACGAAAAAGTGAATAGTGGATTTCTTTATGGTTTTCATTTGGCGTACCCGAAGGAGAAAATAGTATTTTTTGCAGAGAAAACGCATTTTCAGGAAGTAAAGAACATATTTATAAAAAGTCATGTAGCCACAGGTTCCATTGAAAACTTTCCAATAAATTTTAGTTTAAGGAATAATTACGGCTTTGGAGGAATAGTCAGATACTACCTACTCTTCAAAAGAATCTTTGATAAAGCATGTGATCTGGGGATAAATAAGATCTTTTTTTTGTCGACAAGTCCGATTATTTTATACACCATCAAAATACTAAAGCAAAAGAGTAAATATAAAAATATTTGTTGCTCTTTCGTTCTTCATGGTGAACTGGAAGACATATCTCACAAAAATTATGAGGAACCCTACACAACGACATTGAAAGGTGTAAAGATTGGATTTAACAGAGCGCTTGCTACTTTATTTAATCACCCGAACAGGGTGTTTCTGTTTATTCTCGGGAAAATATTTTGGCCTGTTTTAAAACTGTATTCAAATTATTCGTTGATCTTTAAGAAAAAACTTCGAGTTAAGAAAATGATGATGTGGCAGCACTCAGATCAGTATAACTATATTTCTTTATCACCCCACGTTACAAAAAATGCATCAAAATATATTGATGTTAAACACCTGAATATACATACAATCATTATGCCCATAATTTTTGCAAAACCCTCTCGCACTCCAGACAATAAATACATAAAATTTGCAGTCTTTGGGTATGGAGATTCTGGACAAATGCAAAAAATGCTTTCAATTCTGTCTAAAAGACACATTAAAAATACATATGAGATAAGAATTATCAGTATGGACGATCGAGGTATAGAGGGCTTTCCAAACGTTACTCATGTGGGTAGCGGTAACGTATTGACAGTGAATGAAATGGAAAATTCTGCAAAAGACATTGATATGTTTATAAATCTCTACGATAGAACCCGTCATAGATTTGGATGCAGTCTATCTATATTTGAGGCGTTTTCTTATTTAAAGCCAGTCTTGCATCTTAGTAATCCAGGATACAATTATTTTAACAATAAGAAAAAACCAATAGGTTACCGAACCGAAAACTTAAATGAGTTTGTGAACAAAATGTGTGACATGATTGAAAACTATTCCAAATATGAAGAAAAATTAGAAGTTTTTAGAAAAAACATGCTTGCATACAGAAAAGAGTATAATATCAAAAGTAATTTATTGAAACTTAGAAAGACTTTCACCTTTAATAACAACAATGAATAAAAGCCCTTTATTAAAAAATAAAACTATATTAATAACAGGAGGAACGGGGTATTTAGGACAAGCCCTTACAGAAGAAATTCTCAAACAAAACCCCAAGAGCATCCGTGTCTTTAGTCGAGACGAAGTAAAACATTTTAAATTTCAGGAAAAATTTCATAATAATAAAAAGATCAGAAATTTCTTAGGAGATGTACGTGACTACCCCAGACTTCTTAAGGCTACAAGGGGGGCAGATGTTGTGATTCACGCAGCGGCACTTAAGAGATTAGATCTTTTGGAATATAACGTTGAGGAATCAATCAAAACAAATATTCTTGGAACCTTGAATGTTGTTAATGCGTGTTTAGAAAATAAAGTTAAAAAGGCGATCATGATTTCTACCGACAAAGCTTGTTCGCCGGTAAATACTTATGGAGCTTGTAAATTTGTAAGTGAAAGAATTTTTAGTGAGAGTAACTACAGCAAGGGTGACCTTAAAACAATTTTTACCACAGTAAGATATGGAAATGTTTTGGAAAGCACTGGTTCAGTGATTCCATTTTTTAGTAATATTATTTCTAAAGGCGAAAATATTCCTCTGACAGATCCCAGAATGACAAGATTTATAATTAGTCCTAAAGAAGCTGTGAAATTAGTATTTAGTGCAATTGAATATGGTATTGGAGGAGAGATTTTTGTTCCAAAACTTCCAGCCTTTAAAATTACAGACTTAATAGAAATTTTAAAGGAAAAATATCATGCTAAAAATAAAACCAAGGTGGTTGGAATAAGGCCTGGAGAAAAAATACATGAACTGATGATCAATAATTCAGAGATTTCCAGGACATATAATTTTAAAAATCTATATGTGATTAGCTCATCAATTCAAATTTTTCAAAATAAAGTTAAACCTTTATATATAAGAAGTGGAAAGCCATTGAGCGAAAAGAATATGAGTGAGTACAGTTCTGAAAATTCTATAATTACAAAAAAAGAGATCTCTGTAATTTTCAAAAAACTTGGACTTTTATAATTTATTGATATGAAGATATTTGTGACAGGCTACAAAGGCTTTGTTGGAAGGAATCTTACTCCTAAATTAAAAGATTGGGTCGGATATAGTGGGGACATTTTAGATAAAAATAAACTTGTCAAGGAAATGAAGGGTTGTGACATTGTAATTCACCTAGCAGGTAAGTTTAATGGTCCAGACTCCAATCTTATATATACTACCAATCTTGTCGGAGCTGCTAATGTGATTCAAGCTATGCACGAGAATAACGTTTCAAAGATGGTGTTTACCTCATCTGTTGGTGCGGAAGGAAGATTTTATAACGCATATGACGACTCAAAATTTATTGCCGAGAAAATAGTCAGGGATAATACTATAGATACAACAATTTTAAGGTTATCAAATCTTTATGGTAAAGATCAGAAAGATAAACTTATCACATTCTTGCTTGATGGATTTAAGAAAGGCCAAGTTGAAGTAACTGGAGATGGTTTACAAACAAGAGATCTTGTATATATCGATGATGTCGTTTCCGCAATCTTAAAAGCAACTCGAGTTCCTGGATGTAACAGACCAATCGACATTGGATGTGGAAAAAGTTATAGCATATTGGAAGTTGTGGATATAATTTCTCAAATTCTGAACAAGAAAGTTAAAGTTGAGTTCGTAAAATTTCCCAGTTTTGTGAAGGACATGAGAATCTCTAAAGTAAATCTTAAGCTAGCAAGAAAATTACTAAATTATGATCCAAAATTTGATCTTAAAAGGGGGCTTAGAAAAATAATATGAAAGTAATTGCTATTATACCTGCCCGCGGAGGCAGTAAAAGAATACCACGCAAAAATATCAAAAAATTTCTAGGGCGGCCAATAATTGAATATTCCATTGATGTGGCGATCAAGTCTGGAATATTTGATGAAATTATGGTCTCCACAGATGATATGGAGATTGCAACTGTAGCCAAGAAATCTGGTGCAAAAGTGCCATTTTATCGATCGGAGAAAAACTCTTCAGATACAGCGATGACGGTTGCTGTTTTGGAGGAGGTGTTACAAGAATATAAGAACATTGGACGTGAATTTGATTTTGTCTGTTGTATTTATCCCACTGCCCCTTTTATTACACAATCAAGATTAAGGGATGCGTATTCAAAAATCCTGAAAACTAAAGCTGATGCGGTATTGCCCGTAATGAAATTTAGCTATCCAATTCAACGGGCGCTAAAAAACGAAAATGGATATGTAAAGATGTTTTGGCCGGATAATTACAACAGTCGTTCCCAAGATCTTGAACCGGCATATCAAGATTGCGGACAATTTTATTTTTTAAAAACAAAAAGTATTTTGGAGCAAAAAATTCTCTACCCAAAACTAACAGTGCCAATTATAGTCTCAGAATCTGAAGCGCAAGATATTGATAACGATGGGGATTGGAAAATAGCCGAGATGAAATATCGAATTCTTCACAATTTATGAAAATTATTTGTTTTTCCTCCCACACCTCTACTTGGTACTTTGCTTTAGCAGAGGCTGTTATTGCACTTGCGTTGCAGAAAAAAGGCCATGATGTTTTATATATAACACCAGGTAATCAGTTTGGCGGGATATCAAATCTTGATAACGAAAAAATAATAAGAAAAGAATTAAATTTAAAAGGTTATGAGATTGGGACCGTATTAACAGATAAAGACAATAAAGAAATTGAGATATTAATAAGTCGATTAAATAGAAAGAATTTTAGCAAACTTGTGATAGATGATGTTCAGATAGGAAAGATTGCACTTTATGAATTTTTGATAATACGCAAAAAAATGGATGTTAATTTTACAGCTGATGAGTGGAAAGAATGCCTGTTTGCAATAAAAAATACCCTGATCTCTTTTTATGCTTGCAGGAGAATATTAAAAATGGAAAAACCTGATAGGGTGCTGATGTATAGCACATTGTATTCGGTAAACCGCGCATGGGAAAGATGTGCTAGCAGCAAAAAAATCCCAGTATATTATTTGCACCACGGATTAAACTTTTCGGACATAGATAACACTTTGATAATTGCAAAAGATAATACGTTTTACTATTTAAACAATTTGAAAAAAGAATGGGCAAAATTAAAAGAAGTTGCCGTTAATCGGGGGATGTTAAATTATGTGACCGATCATTTTCTTGAGTTATTAAAAGCAAACCATTATCTAGTTTATTCTGCCCCAAAAAGTAAACAGCAACTCAGTATAAGAAAAATATTTGACATTAAAAGAAATCAAAAAATTCTAACCGCAACAATGAGCAGTTATGATGAAATGTTCGCAGCTGAATATGTTGGCGCTTGGAAATCCCCCAAGAAGCTAATTTTTAAAAATCAGACAGATTGGGTTAAACAATTAATTGGATATGTAAGAAACAAAAAAGATTTATTTTTGATCATTAGAGTCCATCCTAGAGAATTTCCAAATAAAAGAGATGGTGTAAAGTCTGAACACGCTAAAATATTAGAGAATGTTTTTAAAAATTTGCCTAATAATGTAAAAATCAATTGGCCAACTGACAATATATCAATTTACGATTTAGCTCAAGAAACAGACGTCTTTCTGAACGCATGGTCAACGGTGGGGGTAGAGATGAGTCTTTTGGGAATCCCCGTTGTCATTTACTCCAAAGAACTAGTTCATTATCCATCAAATCTTAATTATGTGGCAGAAAATCTGGATGATTATTTTATGAAGATAGAATCAGCGTTAAATGATGGATGGAGTTATGAAAAAATTAAGAAGACATATCGTTGGTTGGCCCTGTATTACTGTCGGACAATAATGAGAATTAAGAGAAAAAAACAAGTATCAAGTCAGTCGAAATTTAGTAAATTTGTTTCTATAGTCAAAAATTGCTATTACATCTCTCTCTCACCCAAAATAAGACATTTTATTGTAAAGTTTGCCATGATTGCTCTAAGATTGGGAGTTGTTAAAAGACAAAGAGATGAATGCAAAAGACAACTCAAAGAGCACATCGATATCTCAAGTGTAGAAAAGATGCTTGTCAAATCAGAAAATACATTAGTAGATTTAAAATCGGCATCGAAAAATAAGGTACCCAGTAGAGATGAAGACATCTTTATTCGTAGACAAATAAAAAGGATATATAAAGCAATGTATGGCTCGTCCCCTGAAAGGATGAATATTGAAGAGAATAGTTTACAAAACAATCTAAGACGGGTTGCGGTCAAAAGTATCTAGATGAAAAAGACGGTAATATTATATGAGCTAGACAATCTAATTCAAATGAATTATTCATGGCAACATTTGGTTAGATTACACAAAAATGCACAATGTATTAATTAAAATTGTTGAACTTTGGAGACACCTAATACGGTCATATTCTCAAGATGGAGAAGACAGGATTTTGAAGAATTATTTCAGTACGAAGAAGAATGGGTATTATATTGATGTGGGTGCTCATCATCCCTTCAGGTTTTCCAATACATATTTCTTTTACAAAAAAGGCTGGAGTGGAATAAACATTGATGCTACTCCGGGAAGCATGATACTTTTTAATAAATATAGACCGAGGGATATAAATATTGAGGCTCCAATCTCAAATGATAATAAAAAAATCAATTATTTTATTTTCGATGAGCCTGCACTAAACAGTTTTTCTTCAAGATTATCAAGAGATAGAGCAACTCATACGAAGTACAGAATAGAAAAGACAATTAAATTGAAACCAATGAAATTGTCTGAAGTGCTAGATAAATATTTAGTTGCAAAAATGAAAATTGATTTTATGTCAGTTGATGTTGAAGGTTTTGAATTTGAAGTGCTTACTTCAAACAATTGGAATAAATACAATCCCAGGTATATATTAGTAGAAATGCTAGATACAAAATTGGAAAATGTTTCCAAGAATAAAGTATATTTGTATCTAGTGGGTAAGAAATATCGCATGGTTGAAAAAATTGGTAGAAACGTTTTATTTAAAAAACAGAAATGAAAAACGACTATTTTGACGTACCCATTCTTTTTGTAATTTTTAGAAGAAAAAAAACAGCGTTGCAAGTCATTGATGCAATTTCAAAAGTGAAACCAAAGAAACTCTACATTTCTCAGGATGGACCAAGAAACAAAGACGAAGAAAAAGAAGTTCTGGAAACAAGAGAGGCAATTCTCTCCAAAATAAATTGGAAATGCAACTTAACCGTTTGGACTCACTCCAAAAATCTAGGTCTCAAAAAACACATTCCTGAAGCGTTTGATAAGTTTTTTGAAAAAGAAGAACATGGAATATATCTTGAGGATGACACACTGCCCCGTAAAGAGTTTTTTTATTTTGAACAAGAATTGTTAGAGAAATATAAAAACGACAAAAGGATATTTTCTATAAATGGAACCAATTTCTATCCAAAATTAGTAAATTCTAAAGATTCATATTATCTATCAAAAATAGGTGATATTTGGGGCTTTGGTTTATGGAAGAGAAGCTGGAAATTGTATAGCACGAATCTGATGGATTTTAATAATTTTACAGAAGAATCTCGTTACAAAGCCTGGTTTTTTAATAGAAAATATATGTTTTATCTAGAAACTTTTTGGAAAGCAATAATAAACAAAAAACTGGATAGCTGGGCAATGCAATTGGTTTATGCAGCCATAAAAAAAAGAATGTATTTTATAGCTCCATCTGTGAATATGGTTAATAATATTGGTTCAAACCGCCGCGCCTCAAATATTTCTATTCAAAATTATAACGAATCGTTTGGTAATCCATTTCCAATTAAACACCCGGCTCAACTGACATATGACAGCAAAAACGATCTTGTTTATTTTGATAATATGCTACGGGGTGGGTGGTTAAGATTGGTCCTTATTCGAATATATTTGGGACTTCCGTTTAGTATTAAAAAACAAGTGAATGTATTAACAAATAAAATCTTTTAATGAAACAAAAAACAAAAAATACCATGAAAAGAGCATTGGATAACAGAAATTATTTTTACGATAAACATTTTCCTGCAAAAAGAGTAGAGTTTGGTGTTATAGAAAAAATAGTTGGAAAAAATAAGAAGATTGTTGATTTGGGGTGTGGAGATGGCTTCCTGATGCAAACGCTGTCTAATAACGGAAATAAATGTGCAGGCGTTGAGATTTCTCATAGTGGCGTGCAAGTGTGTAAGGAAAAAGATCTAGATGTGATTGAGGCCCGAATTGATGCAAAACTTCCCTATAAAGACAAAAGCTTTGATGTGGCAATATGCAATGTTACTCTTCATATGACGATGTACCCGGAAGTATTGATAAAGGAAATGAGAAGGATTTCCAAAAAACAAATTGTGACATTTCCCAATTTCGGCTTTATAGTTAACAGGTTTCAATTGATGTTTTCAGGGGTGTTTCCGAGATGGTCACTTTTTGGTTACAATTGGTATTCCACTGGCCACATTCATCAACTTTCGATCAGAGATTATATAAATTATTGTGTAAAAAATAAGATTAGTATAGTTGAAACTCATCATCTTTTACCTGGTCCAGCAAGGAGATGGTTTCCGGAAAATTCCATTGTTTATAAAGTACTTCAAAAGTTCTCCAATTTATCTTCAGTTATGGGTGTGTTTGTTACTAAATAATGAAAAATATACTAAAATGGCATAGTTCCATGATTTACTGTACTTATTTTGACAAAGGATTTTTGCTAAAAGGTTTAGCTCTCCACGCCTCTCTGATTAAACATAATCCAAAAGCAGAGCTTTGGATTTTAGCGTTCGATAAATATACAGAAAATATTCTTGAGAAAATGAAATTGAAGGGGGTAACTGTGGTTCCTTTACGAGACTTTGAGGATAAAGAACTTCTGGCAATAAAACCGACTAGGCACTCGGTTGAATATTATTGGACATGCACTCCGTCTTGGATACTTTATATTATGAAAAAACGACCAGGGACAAAGTATGTTATATATTTGGACGGTGATCTTTATTTTTACTCGGATCCTGATATAGGTGTTTTAGAAATCGGGGACAAGTCACTTTTGGTAGTTGAACATAGATTTCCTAAAGGACGTGAGGGTATGGCAACAACATCAGGCAGGTTTAATGTGGCATTCAATGTTTTCAAAAATGACAAAACAGGTGTGGCCTGTCTAGAAAGATGGAGAACGCAGTGCCTTGATTGGTGCTATTGGAAACCGGAGGATGGAAAACTTGGCGACCAGATGTATCTAAATGAGTGGCCAAAACTATATGGAAAAAATCTAGTAGTTTCCGAAAATGTCGGAGTTGATGCTGCTCCATGGAATATTTCTCAATACAAAGTTATCAATAAAGATTCTTCGGTTTATATAAACAAAGACGAGTTGGTTTGCTATCATTTTCACCAATTCCAGATTTTAGGTCCAGGCCACTTTAATCGGGTATTGGGATATACGCTTTCAAAAGAAGTTGTCAAATATATTTATGAACCATACGAAAAGGAATTAGAACTGCAGTATACAAAAGTTAAGAATTTTGATAAATCATTTGAAATTGCTCAAACAAAACAGGACAAGGGGATGCTTCTAAGACATAAATTGGCTAAATATTTAGGGCCGGCTTATTGGCGAATGAAAAGTTTTTTCAAATGAGTAATAACTTAGTAAAACTAATTGAGGCACCGGCAATTTCGACGGATGGAACATTGGTTCAATTGCAATCCCCTGACATCCCTTTTGAAATTAAAAGGGTTTACTATATTTCAGGGGTTTCTGTCGGTGCAGTAAGAGGGGCACATACTCACAAAGAGACGATACAAATATTGTTTTGCATCCAAGGTAGCATAATAATTGCTTTGGATGATGGAAAGAAAAAAGAGAGGGTGGTGCTTGATAAACCAAATGTTGGTATACTTCTGGAGCCAGGCGTCTGGCACGAGATGCAGGATTTTAAGAAAGATACTATACTTCTGGTTCTGGCATCAAAAACACATGAACCGGCCGATTATGTCAGGAATTATGAAGATTTCTTGAATTCATATGCAAAAGATTAAAAAAATTAATTATTTAAATTTTCCCGAAGAAGTACGAGTTCATAAGAAGGAATATCTTTCTGCTGTCCAAAGAGTTCTGGAATCAGGATCATATGTTTTGTCTCACGAAGTAGAAAAGTTTGAAAACGATCTCGCAAAATATTTGGGAGTAAAGTATTGTATCGGAACTGCGAATGGGCTCGAAGCCATTCAAATTACATTGATGGCCTATGGTATTGGAAAGGAGATTGAAGTAATAACAACCCCGATCTCAGCAGTTGCCACAACACTAGCTATAATTGCAGTTGGCGCGACTCCTGTATTTGCTGATGTAACTGAAGGCGCTCAAATTAATACCGATTTAATTGAAGGGCTGATTACAAAGAACACCCGGGCAATTCTTCCAGTTGATTTATACGGACAACCATGTGATCTAGTTAAGATCAGGGAAATCTGCAAGAAACATAAACTTTTATTTATTGAAGATGCTTGCCAAGCCCATGGATCAACACTCAAAGGCAAAAAACTTGGAACATTTGGAGATACCGGTTGTTTCAGTTTTTATCCAACCAAAAATCTTGGGGCATTTGGAGATGGGGGGGCAATCATAACAAATGACGAAAAATTGGCGACGGCATACATGGAACTTCGAGATTATGGGCAGCAAACCAAATACGTTCATATACGTTACGGACTAAATAGTAGACTAGACGAATTGCACGCGGCTCTTCTTTCAGTAAAGTTGAAATATTTGGACGATGGTAATAATAAAAGAAGGAAAATGGCTGAGAGGTATATCAAGAATCTGAAAGGCACAAAAGATCTGGAAATCGTTCTACCGGAAAATCTAAACGACTCTAATTTTCATTTATTTGTTATCAAAACTAAAAAAAGAGATGCTTTACAAAGCTTTCTGAAAGGCCAAGGAATACCATCTTTAATTCATTTTCCAATTGCAATTCCTGATCAGCCAATGTTTGGGGATAGTTACAAGAATTTAGAAATTAGTTCGGCCCGGAAATTAGTTAAGGAAGTTCTGTCTTTGCCTTGTCATCCATATATGAATGAAGGAGAAGTTGATTATATTTCAAACAAAATTATTGAGTTCTTCCAGAAATAGACCAAATGACCATCCTATTTCCACTAATATTAGCACTTCCTGCGTATTACTTTTTAAATAAGACCAAAATATTTCGCAGTCTAAATGTTTTGGAAAAGTTTGTACTGGTTTTAGCAAGTTCAATCAGTGTTGTAAATCTGCTGTTGGTATATTTGGGATGGTTTTCTTCGATAGGTGTCAAAACTGTTGCGGCAATAGTATTTGTTTTGTGCCTTGCTCTTCTTTTATCGTCGTCTAAATCTATTATCAAAGAGATCCTCACAGTTTTGAGATTCGTTTTTCGTAATAAAGTTTACAAATTATTATTCATTTTTCTGTTTGTATTATTAATTAAAGTAACTATATTTTATGTACTCCATCCTGTTATCGACCCGGACATAGTTAGTCAATATCTCACTTACGCAAGAGATATTGCATTAAGTAATCGAATTCCTAATTTTGATAGTTTTACTCTAAATCCTGTTACAACCCCACCCGTAGGAGGACCGATACTTTTTAGTTTTTACTATTTTATTACGGGAAATCTGCAGTCCGAGGGGTTCCGCTTGTTTACATATCCATTTTTCCTTGGAATTGTTGCTTTAACATTTTTGATATCGAAAAAACTTTTTGGCAAAACCTGGTTTGCATTGTTATCCTGCATTGTATTTTTGTCCATTCCGTTAATTGATACGATGCTTCTCGAGTGGGTTTTATATCCGGATATAATTGCCGTCTTTTTGGAATTAACAATTGTATATTTTCTGATATTTAAGAAACAAGATGTTAACAAAAAAAACAATTTAACACTCGCTATTATTTTAGGATTATCTGCTGCAGAAACTCTTCTTTTAAAAAGCCAAAGTATTTTGTTTTTTGTTATGACGGTGATATTAATTCTTTTAAAAACAAAAATATTTAAACATAACTCTTATGTGATTGGTTGTCTTTTGACGATTGGTATTTTACTTTTTCCACTAACTAATTTATTGGGCCTTCAATTCTTCAGATTGGGTAATATTGATGCACTCTCTTATTTATTATTAACAACTCCCATATTTCTAATATTGTTTTTTGGATATAAATACAGAAAATCCGATGTGGAAATAAAACCTATCCGGTTGGTAATTATTGGAGCCGTTTCCGTTTTGGGAGCTTTCTGGTTATTTAGAAATTATTTTTTGTTTGGAGGCTTACTTGCAGCTAATAGCACTGGAATTTATAAGGATATGCTTCTTCAATATCAGATTTTTATTAAAAATACTGCAGGTAATATAAACATGGCTCGTATGCAATCTTTCAACAACATCGCTTTAATAGCACTACCGGTATTTGGTTCACTCTTTGTGATTCCAAAGATAATCGGAATAGTCGTGGCTGTACCAAAAAGACATTGGAATACGACAGTTCTTGTTGTGATGTTATGGTACGCGCTGGTGGTAATATATTCAGGTTTTCCGAATGAAAGATATTTATTTGTAATCCTTCCCTTTTTGAGTGCGCTAATTGTTTATGGTATCAAATATATTGATGACAAAATATTGAGAATAATTTCTTTTGGTAAAGAAAAGCTATTTGGTTTAATAGCGGTTACTTCATTCGCAATATTTTCACTTTCTCAATCGATAATATTGTCATGGGGATTTGGAACCATTTTGTTTTCTCCATCAGAGTTACGTCAGATTGCCTTCTCTTCAAATATGGGAACCTTAAAATTAATTGAATTACCCAAAGAAAGCCTGGCATCAATTGCAAGATTGCTAAATATCAGACTTGGAACACTTTCGAATACCGATGCGGTTCCGTTGATAGTTCTAAGTGTTTTCATTTCACTAGCAATACTTGTTTGTACATTTATATTGATAAAATCAATTTCTTTAAGCAAGCTAAAAAAATATCTGATTTTTACATCAACTTTGATTATTATTCCTTATCTCCTGTTTGTTTTACAAATGTCGGGTGGTAAAGTAAACAACTATTCCGATGAGGTGGAACAGAAATTATACAGCTACTGGGGGGAGGCGAATACAGTTGTGCCATATTTCAAAAATAATAGCGATACGTCATCAATTGTATTAGTGGTTGGTCCTCAAACAGGCATCTCGTACAAAACGTTTATGAAAGTTTACAACATTGAATTTGGTTACGGATTTATCGGAATTTCCCCCATTGTTAAGGAAAACAATTTAGAAATTATTTATAAATATTTTAAAGAAAAAAATATCCGTTATGTACTGGTTTATGAAGGTTTGGACAATGAAGCCTATCTTAGAAACTTTGAAATAAACACAACGATGTATAATTTTATTAAGGACCATAAATATTTTACAACTGAAATTTTTCCCGATGAAAACAATCTGTGGAGGTTGTATAAATTGAGGGACAAAATTTAGTATTTTAGTTATTTAAATGTATATTAACTTTTCAGATGCAGCCAAATTTGCCGATATTGCTAAAAATCTGGTTAATGGCTTAGGTTTTGGAAATAGTTTTTCTTTTTGGTCATTGGGTGTTTTTGAATCAATAAAGGATAAAATTTTTCTTTCATTATCAACGCCACCTGTGATGCCTTATTCGATAGCTGGATTTTTTAAAATATTAGGCGTAACTGATTATGCAGTAATTGCCACTTCATTTTTCTATTTTCTCCTAACTCTGGTTTTTACTTACCTTTTAGCTCAAAAGGTTTTTAAAAGTAAATTTGTCGGGGCACTTTCAACCCTTGCCGTCGGATTTAATTACGACCTAATCCACTATGCCACAAACGGTGCCTCCGAATCTCCTTTTATTTTTGAAATAATGGCTGCGAGCTATTTTGCATCAATCAAGAAAAAGTGGGCTGGTATCGTAACAATACTATTTTTAATTTTGATGTATTTTACCCGTTCCCAAGCATTTATTTACATTGCAGGAATAGTTCTATATTGGTTATTTGTTAACTTCAAAACAAAAAAAACAATTATCTACTTTGCTGGAGTTCTGGTGGTTGGGTTTTTGGTTGATTATTTTGTTTTAATACCATTATCTAATCGATACTTTTTGTACTCGGTTGTGGGCAGGGGAATTTACACCTCATTTGATCAAACCTCTATAGCATCAAACGCTTTACGTGGGGCAGCAGCAAGCTCCATTGCCGCAACATCTGATTTTGTGGGGAATAGTAGCTTTTTTGTGACGGTCTTATCTCCGCTCGTAAAGAATATTTTTTACAATCTTTACAACTTTTTCAAATTAATGCCTCAGATAATTTCTCCTTACCTTTTTGCACTGTTTGTAATTGGTTTATTTATCCCTCCTCCGCGCGAAGCTACGGAAGGGCATGGGTTTTTGTCTGCCTTTAAAGTTTCCTCGATCTTTATGGTTATTGTGACTTTTATCGTTGCGGCGGCGAGTATACCTTTTTATAGATATATTCACCCCATTATTCCACTTGTTTATATTATTGCCGTGGGGACACTCGTGGAAATGATAAACAAATTATCCTCCCGCGGTAAAGCTACGGAAGGACAGGCAAATACTAAATTCCAAATACTAAATACTAGATACAAACTACTTGTTTCCACTTTATTGGTGCTTTTCTTTGGAGTTGGTCAAACACTGGGGGTACTGCTTCTTGATTCAAGGTTCGACAGAAATACTCATAATGTTGGTAAACCTCCGATTTACGTGGAACTTTCAAAGATACTTAAGGAAAATACCAGTTCTGACGATATTATTGTCACCAATCTTGATACGTGGGGGAGTTGGTATGGGGAAAGAAAAACTGTTTGGTTTCCGGTTGAACCAAAACAGCTTACAAATCCAGAAACGGGGGAAATACCTTTTGATGCAATATACCTGACAAGTTACCTAATGGACGACGCGAACTATTATATGGGGACAGGTTGGAGAGTGATTTTTGAAAACCCCGAAAACACTGATCTGTGGATTTGTGATGGATGTGATGAAATCGCCAAAGAATACACCCTAAAAGGCATGTACAAGGTCCCTGCAAGCAATAATTATGAACGTCTGGGTGCCTCAGCAATTCTTCTGATCAAAAAGTAGGGCAAAATGAGTTAAAATATAAATGTGAGAAAATATTTTTATTTGGTGAGATCAATGCTTTTTACGGCTACCGCAAAAGACACTTTTATGCTTTTTGCGGGCAACCTTGGTGCAGCATTCTGGGGGTTCCTTTTCACCTTGTTTGTTGCCAGATCAATGAGTGTCTACGAATTCGGTATACTTTCAGCAGTTTTTAATTTTGTTGTGATACTTTCCTCACTTGCTGATATTGGAATTTCTACGGGTGCTGTAAACTTCGTCTCCAGCTACACTGCACGCGGGGAACACGAGAAGGCTAACGAATACACAAAAGCATCATTTTTGATAAGGCTTTTTATAGTTTTGGGAATATCCGTAATAGTTGCGATATTTGCACCTTTTGTCTCTAAGACTTTTTTGGCATCAAATGATCCAAAAATTGCCATTTGGGCGGCGGTTATCCCCATATTTCTTTTTCCGGACATGTTTTTCCCATATATCCTTCAGGCGAAGAAGAAATTTCTTCATTCAACAGTAATTGATAATGCTTTTTATCTGGCGAGACTTCTTTTTGCATTATCTTTTTATGTTGTGGGAGGTTTAACGATGAATAAGGCTTTTTGGGCATTTGGTGCTGGTTTTGTTGTTGAGGTAATATTGGTTGCGATTTTTGTAAAAGGAGACTTCCTTCGCGCAAAGCCCCAGAAGGATGAATACAGGAATCTGTTGAAATACTCCGGATGGATCGGAGTTAATAGAATTATCTCTTCAATTTCGGGAAGACTTGATATACAAATGTTGGCAATGATGAGCGGAGCCCTCGCTACAGGACTATATTCAATTCCTTCCAGATTGGCCGGTTTTATTACCGTTCTTGTTAGTAGTTTTTCTTCTGTTTTGGCACCAAGGATGGCTTCTTTTGGAAATAAAGAAGCAGAGAAAAAATATATTATTAAATCTCTTGTGGCGATTCTTCCTATTGTGATCGGCATAGTTCTCTTGGTGTTAATTGCTAAACCATTTATTCTGATATTATTTGGTGAAAAATATATAGATTCAGTACCGGTATTCCGGGCATTGGCATTGGCTCAAATTCCGTCGCTATTTACAGTGCCATCCGTTACGGCAATTATTTATTCAATGAAAAAAACTATCTATATTGGTGCATTTGCCTTTTTCCAAGCGGCATTCATCTTCCTCTTAAACCTTTTCCTAATCCCCAGATTAGGAGTTTATGGCCCCATAATAACAATAGGAATTCTGGGAATCATTTCAGTAATTTACACTTGGGTAATTGTTATCAAACACTATTGGGGTCGAAAAGAGGTATAGAGATATGGTCAAAATATGGGCACAAACTCTGGTAAAAAATGAAGAAAAGTGGCTTTGGTACTCCGTCATTTCTATAATTAATCATGTAGATAAGATTTTTCTTTGGGACACTGGAAGTACCGATGGAACCTTGAAAATAATAGAGGAACTTAAAAAGAAATATCCGGGAAAAATTGATTTTAGACAGTATGGGGAAGTTACTTCCGAGACATTTACCAAAGCCCGACAGGAAATGCTTGAGGCGACAGATAGTGATTGGTTTATTGTGGTTGATGCTGATGAAGTTTGGTGGGAGGATTCCATCAAAAAGGTTTTGGACGCAATCCAGGAAGAAGGAGATAAGCTTGAGTCGATAGTGGTTCCTACAGTAAACCTGGTTGGGGATATATATCATCAACAACCTTCTTCAACCGGCAAATATAAAATTGCCGGGCGTACCGGGCATTATAACCTAAGGGCAATCAACCGGAAAATTCCGGGTTTGCAAGCCCTTGGACCTCATGGAAAGATGGGTTGGGCGGACGGGGAGGGCAAAATGATTCAGGATAGAGACTCTGAGAAAGTAAAATTTGTTGACGCCCCTTACCTTCATGCAACAAATTTAAAAAGAGCGGGGTTGGGAAAAGATGCGGATGTAATAAAGAGAAAGAAGAAATTGAAATACGAATTGGGCAAGTCTTTCCCTAAAGATTTTTATTATCCGGAAACATTCTTCTGCGGGCACCTGGACTTTGTCGAAAGCCCTTGG
>Ga0208375_1001769_pt1 | contig 22597 bp, 17 predicted proteins | sample RifOxyD1_FD_184038 | JGI IMG/M metagenome (GOLD analysis project Ga0208375, IMG submission 184038) | Soil microbial communities from Rifle, Colorado - Rifle Oxygen_injection D1 (SPAdes) | ecosystem: Environmental > Terrestrial > Deep subsurface > Rock core/Sediment | place: Rifle, Colorado...
TTTATAAATTTTCATGCAGCCAGATGGAGGACAGATAAATATAATGATGCATATACTGATGCTATAATAACATATAACAACAGGCAAATAAGCAAACTTTTTAAATATAAACCCTATAAAAAGAAAGGTAACAGCGATATAAGGGATATACAAATAAAGCTGATAAAGAGGTTGTGGATGGTTACAAAAAGAGGGCAAATAACTTTGTTTATAATAGTCGGAATATTATTGCTTGCCTCAACAGCCATCATTCTCAGCATAAAGCAGGAAAGCTTCAAACAGAAGATCAGGGCTGAAATTCCGGAAACTATTGAAAAAGTGCCTTTTGAAGTCCAGCCTGTCAAGGATTATGTCCAGAAATGCCTTGATTCTGTTTCAAAAGAAGCATTGAACAGGATAGGAATGTACGGCGGCTATATCGCTGTCTATGACGATCCTGATCTGGAGTTGGCAGGAAAAACATTCAATGTTGACCTTTCAGGCCGGAACCCCACGGATGCAGATGCTGTTGAGGGTGTTGTAAGCGGCGCATATATTCCCTATTGGTGGCATTTGAAAACAAGAAACAGCGCAGCCTCATGCCAATATGTGGGCAGCCAGCCTATCCTTAAAGGAAACAGCCAGCCCGGCACGATTGAAAACCAATTATCCAGATATGTTGAAAGGCATATCAAGGAATGCCTCGGCGATTTTGATATTTTTGCAAAGCAGGGATTTGAGATAAAGGCAAAGCCTGAGCCGATAGCAACAGCAGAAATAAATGATGAGGGAGTCTCTTTTTTCCTTGATTATCCTATTGACATAAAGAGCAGCACTGGCGCTGGGCATGCGATAAAGGCATTTTCTGTCTATCAGGATGTGAGGCTTGGGAGGCTGTATTCACTCGCAGACGAGATAACCGGGCTTGAGTCAAGGATCAATTTCCTTGAGGAGTTTACACTTGAGGTTATCTCTGCCTATTCAGGTATTGATGCGGATATGCTCCCTCCGATGAGCGGGACAGATTTTTCACCTGCATCAAAGATATGGCTCAGGCAGGATGTGGCCAGAAAGCTCCAGAATTTTATTGCGGATAATATCCAGTTCCTCACTTTTTCAAACACTGCTAATTTCAACTGGTATTTCTTTCCGGACAACAACCTTAAGCAGGGGCTGTTCAACAGGATGATGGTCAGGCTTAAAGGGATATACCCGGACATTACAGCAGAGGCAGTATATATTCCGAAGCCGGATTCACTTTACCTCCACATAATGGACGGCGAAATCATAAAAGCAAGAGATGGAATCGCCATTCCGCTGCTCTCTTTGTTTGTCGCCTTCCAGAGATATGACCTGCCTTATGATGTCTCATATCCTGTCATGTTGAAACTGACTGACAGGAAGGCATATAACGGACAGGGGTATGACTTCTGGTTTGCGCTTGAGCCGAATATAAGAAACAATCTGCCTTTGAACTGCTCAAAGGCATTTTTGAGCATGGCTGCAGCAGAAGGAAGCTCCGATTACCTGTGCAAAAAAAGCCATCTTGACAGCGGAGAAGTAAGATTTGATGCTGTTGACCATGCAGGAAAGCCTGTTGAGGATGCTCAGGTGCAGTTTATTTCAGTAAACACTCCGTGCCTGCTCGGCCAGACAGAGATGGAGAAAGGAAAAGCAAAATTCAGCGGAAAATTCCCGACAGGAGCGATAGGCACGCTTGTTGTGAGCAGGCAGGGCTATTCATCCTATGTGAAAGAATATTTTTATCCTTCGCCAAAGCCGCAGAATCTTGGGAAGATAGTGTTGAAAAAATCGCATCCCCTGAAGATGAAGCTTGAGAAATATGAGATACAGAAAACGCTTAAGAACTATGAGGCAGATGAGAAGACTAAATGGAATGTTGACAATATGCCCCTCTCTTTGGGCAAAGATGATGAAGTGACAGTCATACTTGAGAAGAAGAAGGAGAATAATTTTGAGCCTCAGTTCATGCTGGCTGAGAAATTCACAGGAACAGAGCCAATGCATGATATTGAGCTTGCGCCGGGAAACTACACCGCAAAAATAATCTTCATGGTGAAGAATGCGGATGTCACAATAACAAAAGAGTCTATGTGCAAAGACATGGGATTCAGCTCTGGTGATGATGAATGCAAAGATATGCAGGATGTATCCCTGTCAAGCAAAAAAGGCTCTGATATGTGCGGCAGCTTCAAAAAGCAGGAGGACAGGGAAAAATGCGCGCAGGGCGGAGCATCCTCCCTGGATGTGGAAACTGAGTATTTTGCAGGAACGCATGACATCAATTTTGTCATAAATGATATGATATACAATAAGAAGGAGCTGACAATAAGGGCTTTGGAATTTGACCTGCCAAGCCTGTCAGAAAACCAGCGGAGCATAAAAGACCTTGAAGCATGGGGCAAGATACAGGAGTTTGCGGATAATTCAACATCATTGCTGCTGCCTGTCCTGAAATAAGCGGGAAAATAAACTGAATGCATATTGGACTGAATGCATATTGGATTATGAAATAAGCATTATATCATAATAAACGTTAAAAACAGCAGAAGATTAAGCGGTTGAAACATGAAAACAGCAAAGAACGCGGCAATCTTTATGATTATGCTAATCATAACCCTGCCATTCTATACGGCAGGCGTTTTTGCTGACTCTGTTGTTGTCAACCCAAGCCTTGTTGATAAAGACGGCAAAAAGATAGGCGCCATAAAAAAAGGCACTCCCGAATGGATTGTCAATGTGGGCATACTGCCCCAGCCGGCGAGGGGTCTGGAATATGAGCGGGAAATTGATGGCAAAACAGTAAAATTCAACCTTAACGAAGATGTGGTCATACGCAAGGATGGTGTTGACGTGCCGTTTGCGCAGTGCACCAAGCAGGATGCCAGATATATATGCACTTACATATCCGGCGATGTTTCTTCCTCATCCCAGAATTATGAGATATGCTCTGCTCCTGAGAAGCAGGGATGCAGCGCATGCCCTTCAGAAAATCCATGCAGAAAGACATTCAGCCTTAATATTGACAGCGCAGAGCCGCAGGTCATATCCTTCAGCATAAACCCCGCCCAGCTTCTGGCAGATGATGCCAGCGCCGAATACCGCGTCCAGGATACTCTGACAGGCTCAGGAGACAGATGCTCAGGGCTGGAAAAACTGGACATTGTCTCTGTTGAGAACGGCGCAGAAAAGCAGATTGCAGCATCTATCTTATTGGATACGACTTCCTGCCTTGCAGAAGAAACAAAACCTGTCAAGATCACTCTTCCAAGAGGCAATTATATATTATGCCCCAAACTGTATGACAAAGCAGGATTTTCAAAATTAGACATATCTAAATGCATTGAGATTGTCAAGGAAACAGAAGCAAAGGGCACATCTGATGTCGCATCAATAACCTTGATCAAGCTGACGGATGCAGAAGGAAATGATATTGAATACCTAAGCGGAAACGAGATTGAGGTGCATGCGGAATTCAGCATGATTTCGCTGTTTGGGTTCAAAAGAGCAGCTGTTGAATCATCTGCTTTGGGCATATCATCAGACATGCTATGCAAGGCAAAAGAAGGCTCAAAAGCAGAATCTTATGCATGCAATTATCCAGGAAAAGTTTCTGCCTCAAAAACCGAAACAACAGGCATAAAGATAACTGTTTACGACAATAATGACAGGACATCTGAAAAGATACAGGAATTTTCATTGGATGTTGATAAAGATGCCCCTAAAGTGAATGAGATAAGGACATCATTTGCCAGGCTTGTGGACGGCAAAGAGAAATATTACATGTCCTCTGTAAGGAAAAATTCAATAGAGGCAGCCATAATAGAATCCGGATCAGGATTCAATAATAACAATGTCGGATTTGATATAAATGGTGTGGTTGAAAAAGCAACTGAGTGCAGCATCGGCAGCTCATCAGCAGAAGAAGGGCAGCAGAATGAGGCTGCCAATGAATGGATATGCAGGGTTGATGATATAATCAGCGTCCCTTCTGCATCAGGCTCAGCGCATATAACTGTTGAAGGCACAGATGATGCAGGAAACAAGATCTCATCCGATGGCGCATCTGCTGATATTCCATTTGATGCAAAAGCGCCGGAACTGAAAGGCCTTGTCATTGAATCAGATGAATCAAGCTCATTTTTCGGCACAGGAGATTCAGTCACTGTCACTGCATATATCAAAGATGCTGAGTCAGGGCTGATCGGCTCAGACGGAAATAATAATCTATACATAAGCTCGCCGCTGTCAGAGGACAGCGAAGCAGCCGCAGTAGGATGCGAGCCTACGCTTCTTGAAGAGCCTGTTTCTGATGAAGCAGGAGAAGATACAGCAGATGCCGGAGGAAATACAGGAACCCCTATTGAGACTGGAGAGGAAGAAGGCCTGCCCATAATGCCTCCTGGCCTTGCAGCATCATCTGACCTATACAGGTGCCTATGGAACCCATCATCTCTCAGCAAGACAGGCGCATTATCATTAGAGCTAAACCTTGGCGATGTTGCGGGAAATGCTTTTAAGAAAACCGAAGAAAAATTTTACATTATCTATACAGACAACAAGAAGAGAGTCATTTCAGAAGCTCCGCTGAGCGTGGCTGTAAAATCCTATGAAAAAGAAGGCAAGACAAAAAAAGACAGGTGGAGCGCAGTTCTCAGCGGGCAGATCCCTGAATCAATAAACTCAAAGACACTTATTGCGCTGGCCAACGGAAGAAATGTCTGGTTTGCCATAGATTTGACAAAGAAAAATTCAAACGCAAGGCTGCTTGACATGAAGATTGAGGGCTGTGAGATCGCAAATGTGGCCTCTGATTTCTTCACAGAGACAGGCATCTTAAGGCCTTCGCTGAAATCAGTGAAGCAGACGCTTGCATTGAGGATAAGGCAGATTGATATAGCAGAAGATTTCAAAGAGCAGCTGAAATACAAAGACAACAATGCTTTCCTGCCTTTCACATGCAAACTTGTTATTTACTCTGAACTCAACAGCCAGATATCTTCCGAAGAGGAGGCATTGGCCGGAGAGCTTGTCTTCAGCGAGCTTGAGGAGCTGGATGCGGCTGTAAGGAAGAAAGTTGATGCAGTGAAGAACAGCTGGCTTGTGCAGGGAAAATGGATCGCAACATTTGACGGGATATTCAGGATCGGAAAGAATCTATGCAATGTGCTTACTATGCTCACTTATGCAGAATATATCATCAAGATTGTGTCAGGCAGTTTTTTATGGTGCGATAATAATCCTATCTGCTTAGGTTTGGACAAGCCATTGCAGGCAACGGATTATTCTGTAAGCAAAATAACAAAGATGAGCTGGCTCGGCTATCCTTATGTCGCATGCCAGTTCATAACATGCTCAAAAACACTGTGGGGAGAATGGCTGTATGGAGGGCAGAGCGCATTGGGGATGATAATGAGAGGGAATGCCGTTGATATCAGCAAATTTGATACTAATACTGATTTTAAGAAATTTGGCGGTGTAGGCCCTGCGCTTAACCAGCAATTAGGAAAAATAACAGATGGCGTTTTCAAGGCAAGGCAGGCAGACCCGGGTGCTCTGGCAGGCGCTGGCCCTGTTGCAAAATCAATTTTTGGAGAATTCAATTCATGGGGAAATCCCTATGGAAGCATGATCTTAAGCATAGTTACAGGATGCATCCCGGGTATATTTTATAATCTGCAGAAGGCAAGGATGATTGAATGCAGATATGTAACCTGTATAGAGCAGAAAGTCTCGGCAGGAATCCCTCTGCAGTACTGCGAGCAGGAAAGGGCATTTGCATTCTGCGAGGCATTTTACGGAGAATTATTCCAGATAATCCCTTTTGCAGGATTTGTAAAGGGATTCTTATCGCAGTTTATGAATCTTATAACAAACCCATTTGCTTTGTTTGGTGCAGCATATGGCTTAGGATGTGAACTTATACCATCATGGACTGGACAATGGTTTTGTAAATGGCCGAATGTCGCGCTGTACGGCAAGAAGATCTATGATATAGGAAAATCCATGTTTTCAGAAGGCGCATGGTCTCTTGACTCTCAGGAATGCGACGATATATTAAGCGCCATGGATGAGGAAAAGCAGCAGGATGAAGAGAGGGATATGGGCAGGGAAGAGAACAGAGGCGGAGCTTCTTCATCTTCAGTATCCACCGGTTCCAGCGGATCATCTTCAGGCGCAGCAGGCTCCTCCGGCGCGACTTCATCAGGAACTGCCAATCCGGCAAGTGTTTAGGGGTATGGGAATTCTGCTATTTATTAAAATTTATAGTAAATCACTTTAATAATAGGATGTTAGTCGCTGCAAAAAGTGATTTACTTATTAGGAAATAACTTACATACTTTTTGACATATCCGAAAATTAAGTTATTGAAAATCGGCGCTGGGTATAAAACCCCGCACTTTAGTGCGCCGATTTTCAATTCCGAAAATTCGCTGCCATTAATGCGAGCCCGTAAAAACCTCGCCTTTTAAGGCGAGGTTAGGGCGAGCAATCAATATTGCAGCGAATTTTCGTTATTTCCTATAATTGGCTAATCCCAAGAGCTGAACGGGCTTATAATCTATACTTTTAATGGAAACATTTATAAACAAGTGGATATATATATTTCCAAATGGAAAGAAAATTAACCATATTGGGGCCATTTTTTGAAAATCCGAACAAAAAATTCAGCATCAGAGAACTCTCCAGGATTTTAAAAATAAACCATACGACAGTCAGGCAGCATCTAAACAAGTTTGTAAAGGAAGGCTTCTTATCAGTTAAAAAGGAAGGATTGTATTCTTTTTACCAATTGGTTTTATCCAAAAAAACCGCAAATCTGAAATTATATCACAATCTGGATAAAATCAGGCAATCCGGCCTTGTTGAAGATCTGGAAAAAATCTATGATCTGCCGGTCATTATCTTATTTGGAAGCTATGCTTCTGCGCTTGATGATATAACCAGCGATATTGATATCTGCCTGATATCAAATGCAGAAAAAGAATTTGATGCTGAAAAATATCAAAAAAGATTAAATAGAAAAATAAGTATGCATAAATTCAACAAAAAATCATGGGAAAAAGCTAAAAAAGCAAATCCTAACCTAATCAATAATATCTGCAATGGGATTATGCTTTCGGGGCAGCTGGAGGTTGTATAGTGAATTTTGAAAACAGCCTAATTGAAGGGAAAGCAAAGAAAGTCATGCCTAATAAAATAAGGGCTTTAAGCTTATTAAAATCTTCAATCCAAGCTATTGATACAGCTAAGATTATACAATTGAATCCCGCAGCATTAAAAACAATCCTAAGAGAGCTTTATGAAGGCTTAAGGGAATACTGTGAAGCGATTGGATATCTGAATGGGTATAAATTTCTGGACCATGAATCAATAACCTATTTTTTAAGAGATATTCTTAAAGAACAGCCAATCTCTGTAAAATTTGACAGATATAGAAGATTAAGGAATGGCATAAACTATTATGGAGAAGATATTGATATTGAAACAGTCAGAGAGGCGGTTATAGAGATCCCCAAACTAGTCAAGGAAATAGAGAAATATTCAAAGATATGACTTTTTTAGTGTGATGCCTGATATAGCTATATCATTTCCCGACGCCATATAATCTTTTATGCGCTTCTGATGCTGTGTCCATATTTTGGCATTCAGAATAGACATTAAGCCTATTTAAATAGCCTGTCAGTATAATGACAACCTCTATAAAATATCATATTTTCCCTTTATATATACTATAAAAATAATATTCGGACCGGCATTTTAAAAGCCAAATCTTGATTTTAACGAATGCAATCTTTTGATATAATCATTAAATGATTTTTTATGGAGGCCAATAGTCAGCAGCCAGACAGCATTTCCCTTAACATAATAAATCAGCCTTATATTATCGGTTATTGGCTCGCGATAGCAATTAGAGCCGCCGCTCAGATGTTTCATCCGCAGCGGATTTTCTTTTACTTTATTTTTCTTTTCATAAAAATTCTGCAGCTCTTTTATGCCTAATCTATCCAAATCTTTAAAGAAATCCGGATGCTCTTTAATGACCCATTCACTCAAATCTTAACGCCTCTTTTTGCGAGGTATTCATCTAATTCCTGTTCAGTTTTTCCTTCAATGCAGCCGTCTTCTATATCGCAGATCCTCTGCTTTACAATCTTATCATGATATTCTGCAATATCCTCAAAATCATAAAGCAGTTTCTCTACATCAGTTATTACCTGCCCGAATTTCTGTTTAGGTATAGTTATTGTTTCCATATTTATCAGCTATCCATATGCTTTATTTTAAAACTCCATTTCATTAATATTGCGCTTTATGCATCAATCATTGCTAATTATTTTATATTTATAAATCTTTCGGCATGGTTGGCGGAATCTTAGAATTTAACCGCGCAAAGAAAACATAATTCATTTCCCGACGCCGTATAATTTCATTTTCCACCACTGTATTTCACTGGCGGTTTTTAATTAGCCTTACTTCATGTGGAAAATGAGAGCAGAAAATCCGATCCGAGCCCGAAGGGCGAGCATACCGCCATCCTATTGGCTGGCGGTGGCCGAATTTTTTGATTCTTTTGCGGGCTTCTGATGCTGTGTCCATATTTTGGCATTCAGAATAGACATTAAGCCTATTTAAATAGCCTGTCAGTATAATGACAACCTCTATAAAATTCTTTCACATTGCCAATCACCCGCAACCCGGCTAATCAGAGATTGGCTGCATGCCTGCCCGCAGCTGATTAATTAATATGTTAAATTATAAGCTTAGATAAACCCCTCTATTTAACATATTAAAATAGAAACATTTATATACCTCCTAATTTAACATATTAACTATGAACAGAAGCATACTGATCCAGGGAACAATTGAATTTATTGAAGGCGGTCTGGCAGAGGAAAAACAGGAAAGGTTCAGGCTGGCAACAACAGCATATTTTAAGGCAATGACACAGGTCTGTGATCTATTGCTGTTGGGAAAGATAGGGAAAACATCAGAGAATCATACTGAAAGATTCAGGCTGCTGGAATCAAATTTTCCGAAAGTATATTTTAAGGTCAGTTCTGCTTTCAAAGTTTACAGAGATACATATTCAAAACCAATAAATAAAAGCATGTGCGAGAAGATTAAAAATGATGTCAAAGAAATTATCATTCTTGGAAGAATTGAAGAAGAATTCAAGGAAACTCTTCAAAAAATATGAGAACAATATTGTTGATATATTTTTATTTGGCTCATATATCAAGAATAAATCTAAACCAGAGGATATTGACATATGCATTGTTTTAAAAGATTCTGACTATAATCTTCCGGAAAAGATATATCCGGATTTTAAAAAATTATTTGATGGAGCGCATTATAATTGGATTTTAATAAATGAGCTGTTTGAAATATCCTTATTTTCTACATTGATAGAAGAAGGCTATTCTCTTCTTAATGATTATTATTTAAGTGAAAAATTAGGCTATACAAGCAAAATATTATTTGCATTTGACTTAAAAAATCTAAATCCCAGCAAAAAAGTGCTGTTTTCTTATGCTCTGCACGGAAAAAACGGAGCAGAAGGCATATTAAAAAAAGTAAGGGGGGAGGAATTTTCAAGAGCCGCAATATTTGTTCCGATGCAGGCAAGCGAAGAATTCAGGGAGTTTTTGGAGCAGTGGAAAGCCAATTATAAGGCAAAAAAGGTCATGGTTGGCTGAAATGCAAGGCTTCATTTCCCGACGCCGTATAATCTTTTGTGGGCTTCTGATGCTGCGTCCATGCAGTATTGATGGAAGCTGCTGTCTCCGGAAATCGGCAGTTCAAAAAGCATTTCTCTCAGAAGTGAAGCAGGAGACATATCATTCACTCTTTTTTTGCATTTCCTGTTTCCTGCGCATCCAGTCAGCTTCTCTTCCCTTGCCGGCTCTGCAATCAATGACATGACTTTTGCAGCCTGCGTGCAGTAATCATTAGCGCATTTTGATTCCTCTTCAAGAGTTCTGAGCGTATCTAATACACTTGCAGGAGTGGAATATGCTACTTCAGTAAGATAAGCTTTTACTTCATCTGTCCTATATTTTTCATCAAGATGCACTGCTTCGTGATGATCCGTGGTTATATCTCTTATCTCATTATAATACTTTTTAAGAAAATCAGCCTTGTTCATATTTCTCCCCAACATATATAATTTATAATTTATCAAATCAAGGAAAGGCAGATTGCTCATATCTTCCTTCTTTTCTTCTCTCATCTTTTCTTCATCATATATTTTTCCCAATTTGCTGATTACAAAATCTGAATTTATAAAAATTCCGCGGTTTGATATAAAATAGGCTCTTTCAGAAATGCCATCTATCTTTTTGAATAATTTTTTAAATGGAGTAACAAAAAATCTTTTTTCTTCTCCCCAGTTATTGGCAGTTATATAATAAGAAAGTATCATCTCCCCGATATCAATCCTTGTGACAGGCTCTCTGCATTTTGCCCAGTTGTTTGTTGCGTTGACATAGACATAGCCATGCTTTTTCATTGCAAGGAATGCATCTCTTATATTTCCAGACAGATCTACATCTTTTATATGCCTGTCATCATATTCCAGAAGCTCTTCCTCAGCCTTCTTCATATCATTTCTGCTTTGCTCGCTGCATTCAAAGGAATATATTCTCTGCATATTTGCATACTTTATAATCATGTCAACAAATTTTTTAAAAACAGGGCTTTTGTCCTGAATCACTTTTTGATCCTTATCCCCATACGGCCCCCTGCTCCAGTCCAATCCCATGGATCTCTGTTCAGGGGTTTCTTTAATATCTTTAACTTCCTGCCTGAACATGTCCTTGACGCAGTTTTCAAAACTGGAATAACTGCATGCTGCATTAAAAGCTTTTATCACGCCAAAGGTATTATGGGTTGCTCTGGAATAGATCTTCGCAGTCACATTATAATCTCCATTATCGCAGTTCTTATCCGGCGCATTCACAACAACTGAAACAGTATAATACGGATTGCTTATATCTTTGTGATCAACAAAACTGAAGCCGGAATCAAAGATCTTATTTTGGGTGATTCCGGTGACAACCATATCATTAAGAAACTGAGGCCTTAATTTTTCTTTATAATGGCATCCGCCTTCAACAGTTGGATTCCAGACCTGGACAGCCTTTCTTTCATATGTGCCTGTTATTGGCTGCTGGGCTAATGTAGGCATAGAAGATGTTAAGATAGCCATAGAAGCGCCTAAAGCTGCTATTGTTCTGCCTAGCCAAGATCTGTTTATTCTGCTAAGACAAGCCTTATCTGCCTTTTTGATTGAGCCCATTCTGCATACAGAGATATAGCAGGGGTATTTAAATGTTTCCTTTTATATTACTCTTAAGTGACAAATATTGATAAATAGGCAAATATTTATAAATAAATGATATTTAAATCTGTTTATGGCAACATCAATGGAAACAATACATCAGGATTTGATTGTTCTGAAAAAAGATATAGATTTTATTAAACATATAGTCAGTGAGGATTTTGAGCTGAGCGGCTATGCAAAGTCTGCTTTAAAGGAAGCCAGAGAAACACCTGAATCTGAATATGCTGATTTAGAATGAGATATGAAGTGAAACTGCACCCTAAAGTTGACAAGTTTCTAAATAAATGTGAGAATTCTCTTAATGAAAGAATATTATCTAAACTGCGATTATTAAAAGACGAGCCATTCAGGTATATTGAGCATTATGAAGGTGAAGATTACTATAAACTAAGAATCGGCGATTATAGGGCATTGATTGATGTTGATACTGCCAGAAGATTGGTCTTTGTCAGGGTTTTGGACCATAGGGGAAGAATTTACAAGAGAGCATAGCATAGGCATATTGTGTAAAAAGATGCCTGCAATTTGCTTTGGCGGCCAGATGAAACCAAAGCAGGATTTTGCAGCCAAACCAACCCACAAAGAAAATATTAATAAACTCTGGCATCAAAAATAGGCTTAATCAGCGTTAAATGCTGAAACAGATTATAAGAGGCAGGAAGAGAGGCACATAGATTAAAAATAGAGGTCCCAAATGATAAAGAAGAGGATGATAATCGCACTAATAGTCTGTTTCTTTATAATCTATTTTATTAGTTCTGTTTATGCCGCCACTACAAAAGATGTTGGTTCAAAAATAGATGACTGCATTAATGGATATACACTTAATGTACCGCCAGGAACACTGCATCCTTGTGTCAGCCAGATAGCAGGCACTTGTCAGGAGACGGATGCATTAGATGAAGTTGGCTGTAGGGTGGAAGCATATAATTATTATAATAACAATTATAACAAAAAAATAGAGACAAAACAGGCACAAGCAGATAATATACAACCAGAAACATCACAAAAAGAAAAAAAAATTAAAGATGCTAAATCTGAATTGAAGAGCTGTGTTGACGGAGGAAGCACTGTTGAGAACTGCGCCGGAACACAATTTATAAAATTTGGCTGCTTTGAAAACCAAAATGCCCCTGGTTGCAAGGAGATAGGAGCTTATGCCGACAGCTCCGAAATACAACAAAAAAGCAAAGAGAACGAGCAAAAAATTGAAAATGAACTAGAACAGCAAGCAGATGAAGCCAAAGCTGCCATAAAAGGAGAGGAAGCACCGGCTCCTGCTGAAAAACCTGCAGCAGAAGAAAAGCCTGCTGAATGCCCTGATGGACTTCCCGGCACCTTATGCAGGGCAAAAAACGGCGCTGCTGAAAAAACAGGAGAAATAGATACTGCAGGCAGTATTGAAGGAGAGAAAACTATTGCTGAAAATAATGTTGAAGAAGCTCAAAAGAAAGTTGAAAAGGCACAAGCTGAAGATGAGAAGGCACGGGCAGATGCTGCAAAAGAAGAAGAAACTGCAAAAAATGCTCAAGAAAAGTATAATGATGAGCAGACTGAAAAAAATAAAAAAGCCGCTGATAAAGCAAAAGCAGCAGCTAAGGCGGCAAGACAAAAACAGGAAGATGCAACCAATGATTTGGCAGATGCGGCTGATGAGATGAATAATGCGAAAAGAGAAGCTGAAGAGAAGGCAGAAGAACTTAAACAAATAGCCAAAAAGATAGCAGCAGGATCAGGAGCTGAAACCCCAGAAAATATTCCTGAAGGAGTTGCTCCTCCAGAAGAAGGCGCTAAGCCTGCTGTTGGCGGGACTGAAGGAACAATAGGAACAACAAGTGATTCCTCTGCAGGTGGCGCAGTAGCAGCCAGTCAGGAGCCAAAGGATGTGCCTATTCCTGCTGAAAATGGAGCAGCTCCTGCAAAAGCAACAGGCAACAGGCAGCCTGCACGACAGGCAGAGGCAGGTACAGGGATAACAGATGATAGTATTAAATCCACAGCAACAAACTGCAAAACTGCGAGTGAATGCCAGGACCAAATAAGTAGCTTATGCAGCAGTGGCGGTTTGCCGGATATGGGTTGTGTGGCAAAGGCTGTTGAATATGCTACAAAAGATAACAAAAACGTAGAAGTTACTGGAGAGGGAATTATTACAGATAAATCACTAAGGGCAATATCTATTACAGGAGAGCAAGGAACAGCTCCTGCAAAAGCAGTATCAGACAGTGATGCAGGGGAAATTAACCAACCTAGAGGAGAAAGTAAAGTATCTTCAGAGCCAGGTCCTGCATCTGCGCAAGCTAGTGGCGGCGCGTTTCCATTAACTCAAGACGACATCTTAAACAAAGCAAAAGACTGTTCTGGTGACCCCACTAAATGTAAGGATTATGCTGATGCTAAAAAAAGATTTGAAGATGAGCAGAAAAAAGGAGGTAGCGGTATAGCAAGTGAAGGTGACAAAGCTACACAGGAAGAGGCAAAAAAATATGTGGCCGAAAGAACCATGCATGCTGTGAATGGTAAAGAGTATGACACAGCATATGGGCGAACCAATCCGAGGACAGGCGAAGAGGAAAAATATGATTTTACAAAGCCGGATTTTTATTATGGAGAAGATTATGGTGCTTTTTATAAGACAGATGGGAAAGGCAATTTTTATGGCGAAGATGGCGAGACATTATTTAACTCTGATGGTGAGAGAGTAGATGAAACAGGGAAAGTTATAGGTGCAGGATGTTCTGATGGTAAAATTGACTCTTACTGCCCAATCCCATCCGATGATGTTACTTTGATTGGGGAAGCTGAAAAAATAAATGAAAAACTCGCCTACCAGGATGCACAGGTCTCCATCAAGAGCATCTGGGAAGGAGCAGATGCGTTTGATGCTATCTTCAGCCTTATCCTGCCAAGCTCAATATACCAGAATGCCATGTTTAATGATCTTAAAGATTGGTTTGACCAGACAACAGCTGGCCAAGCGATATCAGGCAACTGGGAATCCGCAATCTGCAGGTCGCAGACAGATATCACATCAGGCAGAGGAATATTATGGACGCCGGATGGGAGCCATGGCGCATGGATCACAGGCGAATATTCAGAATTGAAGCAGGTCAATGAAAAAGGAGAAGCCAGCAGCGCAAATAAATATCTTGCAGTCATAACAGGAGAAGTAAACCCGGCAGGCCTGACAGATGAATCAGGGACAATGGAAGAAGATGTTCCAATATGCAAGGAGATTATTGAGTTTGCGATAGAGATTGACGGCAATAAGATAGATACGGCCAATCCGGAATTTAAGAAGGGACAGAACCCTGAGAATTTCCTGCTTTACTGCGATTCCGAAGACGAGTCGTTGACTTTCACAGGCGCAATGACAATAATAAGGGTGCTGGATGAAAAGCCAAAGGAGATATGCCTGCATTTCTATCCTGAAGGAAGCTATGGCTATTTCAAAACAGGAGTGGATGATGTCCTTTCAGAGTTTGACGGCAAGATATGCGAAAATTTCATAGAAGCAGGCGTACCTGAAGAATGGGGCTGCAGCAAAGTCACAGAAGCAGGCCTCGGCGCGAGAATCAGCGGCCTTGGATGGAGCTGCCCGTATTCAGGCGGGGAAAAATCAGGCGAAGAATATGATCCTGAAGAGCCAACCTCAAGGCAGAGCAGGATGGGCAGGGCTGAAAACAGGGGAGGGCAGGACAGAAGGACGCCTGTGGTGAATCCTGAATCAATATGAAGCAAACCTATCTCCAGAATGAGAAGAATCTGTTCGTAAATAGTTTCAAAAATATATACTCCAGACCATTTGCATATATATGCATTGCTGATGCTGCATATTGGGGATTGTTCTATCTGATCCTTTTTTTATTCTCTGCTGCCATAACCAAGGCAGGCGCGCCGCTGGCAGCGCTCCAGGCATTTTCTCCCGGCGCGGCGAATGACACGCTCAGATATTTTCTCATAAAGGCATTCCTTGTCTTCAGCCTGATGATAATCCTGATCTTTCTGCTGTGGTCATTTTCAAGATGCATCATATGGTGCAGATTATTGAAAGAAAAATTCACATTCAGGCGCGGCTTTAAGTTTGCGCTGTTCAATCTTATATGGACAATAATATTGTTTGCGCCTCTTGCTCTTTCAGTCTCAAGCGTCTACCAGAAGGCAAAGATGAATGTCCTTCCTACATCCGCTTTTTTTATATTCAATTACATCCTTCTGCTGTTTATGGCATATCTGACCTATATCTTCTTTTTCACATTTATAAGAAATAAGAAGATATTCAGCTCATTCTGGGAAGGGATATGCGCCGCATCTGAAAAGGCTCCGAAACTGATGCCCCAGTATATTGCCATGCTTCTGGTCCTGCTTGCGGCATCATCTGCCCTGAAACTGTTCAGCAGCGCGCCTTTCATATACGCAGCATTAAGCTTTATAGTGATGATAGTCTCGCTGAGCTGGGCAAAGATGTATTTCTCGGCTGTGTTGGAGGATAAGCTGGCGAAGCATAAAGGAAAGCACAAGATTTAGATGCCTTTTTATGGTATATATGCCAAAATCAGAAACAGTTGTATATTGATTATACTTTTAAAAGTATGGTGTTATACTAAAAAATAGATAATCGTTTCTCCGGCTGTTCCTTCATCTCTCATATATTCTTATCTGCATACTTCTTCAGTTTCTCTTCAATCTTATCTTCAACCTTATTGAATATCTCTATTGGTATCTTAAGCTTGTACTCTTCGTCAAGCTCAACCATTGTTTCGTACAGGTCAATCACAGCCCTTTTTCTGCCTATTTTTTCCTGGTTTAAGCATTCTTCATACACAAGGTTCCAGTCTATCCCAAATTTATCATAAATCCGCATTATATCTACTTTATCCCCTTTTCTGTCTGTCGCGCATTTTAAGATCACAATATCATTATGGTTTGCGATGTTTACAGCCAAATTTTTGCCGAAGTCATGCCTTTCTTCAAATCTTTTTATCATTGTATCTGATAATGTGAAATTTACGACTTCCCTGATAAAAAGGTCAAATCTTTCATTGCCTTTTGTGAGCATTATCGGCTTATTTTTCTTTCCGCCGTAGACTTCAAATGAGCTCATTTCTGAATAATCCAGCTCTTTGCATGCAGCAATAAAACTATCCCTGTTCTCTTCATCAAGGAAAACAAGGTCAATATCTTTGGTATTGTCTTTTGCCCCAAAAAAGAGCATTGCAGTTCCGCCTATTGCATAGCATTCTGCATGTTTTTTAAGCGTATTCCCGATAAGTATAAATAATTCTTCCTGATTTTTTGTATCTATCATGATCATCTCCCTTATTTTTAAGCTGCTTCTTTATGCCTCATCAGATCCGATTTATTAAAAGGTATTTTTACTTTCCATATCTGCTCTATATCTTTAAAATCTTTTGACCCCCCAATCCCAAGAATATCTATGATTTTGGTATCTGCATCTTTCATCAGATTTTTTCTTGTTCTTTCATCCATTCTTTTTATTTTTATCATTTTTCTGGCAGTATCATAAAATGCGCCGACAATTCTTTTGATTCCGTTTTCTTTGGCATAATGATACAGCCTTGGCCAGCTTTTTATATGATTAAATAATCCAAGGCATGCAAGCATTGTCCTGAACTGTTTTGTTTTTATTGCCTCTATAATCACTTCTTCTACACTAAGTTTTTTTCCGTGTACAATATACTTAAAAGGCTCGTTTATCTTGACTTTTGAATATTTATTTATTATATCAAACATATTTGGCTCAGATTGTTTTTGCATTATTCCAAATCGGTAAATTCTTTTCTGCTTTCCGCCCCCTGTTGTCTGCACTAATCCTTTTTTTCTTAATCTGTGTATAAGATGTATAGTTTTCTGCCTATCCAAATTAAGCGCTTCAGTTGCTGTTTTTATAGTGTGCATCCCTTCCAGCTTCCTTAACACTTCTTCAGTTTTCATAGTTATAAAAGTTAAATCTAACAGAACTATTATATAAACTTTGCTATTTTTCTACTAAAATAAGTTAAATCTAAGCCAAGTAATATATAAAGTTTACTATTTTAGTGTACAGCAGTTTAAATGCTGACGACTAGGATGAGTAGCCAATATTGCAGCAAATTTTCGTTATTTTTCAGCTTCTCGCAATGAAGGGAAGCTGAAAAATAAAGCAGCAGAATATTTTTTACTCTTAACTATGTCTTTTAAATCCATTTTTATTTTTTTGAAAATATCCCAACGCCTAAAACCCCATTATTCATGGGTTATAGCCCGTATAAAGGCATTTTATATCACAAGATTTATATACTATCTGATGGCAAAACAGGCTATGGAAAATGAAAAAAAATCAGAGGACAGGCAGGAAAATAAAGAGGAAAAAACCTCCCAAAATGATGATGGCCTGAAACAGGATACCAACAGCTATACTGCATCTGATATCACTGTTTTAGGAGGCATGGATGCAGTCAGGAAGAGGCCGGGGATGTATATCGGATCCACAGGCCCATCAGGCCTGCACCATCTTGTATATGAAGTTGTTGACAATTCTGTTGATGAGGCATTGGCAGGCTTCTGCAAAAATATAATTGTGGTGATCAACAAAGACAATTCTGTCACAGTGATAGATGACGGAAGGGGGATTCCTGTCGATATACACCCAAAATACAACATATCCGCGCTGGAAGTTGTCATGACAAAGCTCCATGCCGGGGGAAAATTTGACAATAAATCCTACAAAGTTGCGGGCGGCCTGCACGGCGTGGGGATCTCAGTCGTGAATGCGCTGTCAAAAAAGCTTATTGTCATCGTAAAAAGAGACGGAAAAATAAGCGAGATGTCCTTCAGCTACGGAAAGCCTGAATCCGGAGTAAAAGTATTGGGCGCCACAAAAGAACAGGGCACAGAAGTGACATTTTATCCTGATGGCCAGATTTTGGAAACAACAGATTTCAGCTTTGATATCCTTGCATCACGGCTGAGGGAACTGGCTTTCCTCAACAAAGGAATAAAAATAATCCTTAAGGACCTGAGAACAGATGAGGAGACCGCATTTCAGTACGAAGGCGGAATAAGGTCATTTGTGGAATATCTCAACAAGAATAAGACGCCTCTGCATGATGTCATCTATTTCCAGAAGGAAAAAGAAGGGCTTATGCTGGAGATCGCGATGGCATATAACGACGGATACCAGGAGAATGTATTTTCTTTTGCGAACAACATAAATACAATTGAAGGCGGAACGCATCTTATCGGCTTTAAATCCGCGCTGACAAAATCACTGAATAGATACGGCGAGTCAAAAGGGCTGATGAAAGATATAACTCTTTCAAGCGATGATGTCAGGGAAGGGCTTTCTGCTGTTGTGTCTGTGAAGCTTTCCCAGCCCCAGTTTGAGGGCCAGACAAAGGCAAAGCTCGGCAATTCAGAAGTAAAAGGGCTGGTTGAATCGCTTGTCACGACAGGATTGTCCACATTCATGGAGGAGAATCCTGCTGTCGGAAGATTGGTCATAGAAAAAGCCATCAACGCAGCAAAGGCAAGGGAAGCGGCAAGAAAAGCAAGAGAACTGACAAGAAGAAAAACAATCCTTGACGGAAGCAGCCTGCCGGGAAAATTAGCAGACTGCTCAAACAATGATCCTGAGAAATGCGAAATATTTATTGTTGAAGGCGATAGTGCAGGGGGAAGCGCAAAACAGGGCAGAAACCGTGAATTCCAGGCAATACTTCCCCTGAGAGGAAAGATCCTGAATGTTGAGAAAGCAAGGCTGCATAAGATATATGCAAACAACGAGATCGTCACTTTGATAACTGCATTCGGCGCAGGCATCGCAGAGGAATTCAATATCAAAAAATTAAGATACCATAAACTGATAATAATGACAGATGCAGATGTAGACGGAAGCCATATATCCTGCTTATTGCTGACATTCTTTTACAGGTATATGAAGCAGCTTATTGAATCCGGCTATGTATATTTGGCAGTTCCTCCGCTGTATAAGATCGCAAAAGGAAAAGAGTTCAGATATGTCTACAGCGATGATGAAAAGGACAAAGCAATTGACGAAATGGGCAAGGGCGATGAAAAGAGCATAAATGTCCAGAGATATAAAGGCCTTGGAGAGATGAATCCACAGCAGCTGTGGGAAACAACAATGGACCCTTCAGTAAGAGTCCTGAAAAAGATCACGATTGAAGACGCTGTTGAGGCAGACAAGATATTCACCATCCTGATGGGCGATGAAGTGGAGCCAAGAAGGGAATTTATAGAGCAGCATGCGAGAAATGTTGTTAATTTGGATGTGTAATCCAAATATGTAAAATTAACGAGTTAGCCTATATTCATTCTTTGGCTGTCTTCCTCCAAATAAAGCAGGATCAATTTGCGTTTCTAGAAGCCCAAGTTTATTTCTTTCCCGTGTTAAGTCAGCAACTAGCCGCATATGAAAATCATGATCTCTTGTTACCAATACGCCATTCAAAAGATAGTTCGTGCTTAACCTATATAATATTTCATTGCCAAAATTATCTGTTACAATGCATCCGCAGGCTTCTGCTATTGCATGGGCAGCACCAATATCCCATGGTTTAGTCTGAAGCCTAAAGAAAGCATCTCTTTTGCCAAGTGCAACTTCCAACATCTCCAGAAGAGCAGAACCTTTATCTGTATCCTGTGAAGTGATATTTAATTCTGTTATAATCCTCTCAATTTTTTCATGAAGATCTACCTGGGTATTTCTTGAATAACCAACCCTTGCAACTTGCGGTATGGGTTTTTTAGGGAATGTTATATAAAACTCTTTGTCAATTCCAAGCCCATTTTTACTGCCATAATACAGTGTTCCAGTGTTGTCTACTATCACACTCAGTATAGGCAAATAATCCTGTATATAAGCAATCCCAACACAAAAATAACCCATACCGGATGCAAAATTTTTTGTCCCATCTAATGGATCAACAAGCCAAAAATCGCCATTTTGCCTGTCTGCCAAAAGAATATCTCCCTCTTCCCCAACAATCGGCTTTTGTTCTACAGACCAAAGCCTTTTTATTAAGGCAGCCTGAGAAAGCTGATCTGCATCAGTGACTAAATGCTGCCCTGATGGGGATATTATATTTACTTTATGATTCACAAATCTTTCATTTACTATTTCCCCTGCTTCCTGCGCAGCTTTTTTTGCAGTTTCAAGCAATACATCCAGTGTAAGCCCATTTGCCATTTTACAGAAGGGAATGCTTATTCATATTTAAGCCTTTTTGAATGGTTATAAAACTATAGCAAAATTAATCTATCAAATCAAATGCCAAAATTTAAGAAAAAAATAGCGGTGGAGTTCAGGCATCCAGCCCTCACTCCACCCAGGTTTTGCTTATGTGCTGAACATAATTACCCTAATAAACCCAATATCTTAGTGGGTTTTGAGTGTTTATATACTTTTTGCATATACTTTATAATACTTATATAATTTATAAACTCTTTAATTAAATAGAAAAGTTTATATATTTCAATTGAATTATATAAGATACACAGGTCTTTATAATATTTAGATTGTATTATCAAAAGTATAAGGGTGGTTAAGATAAGAAGAAAAGTCATACAGATAGCCGGCTCAACGCAGTTAGTGTCGCTTCCAAGAGAATGGGCTAAAAAGAGGGGCATAAAAAAAGGGGATGAACTTGATATAGAGGAAAAAAATAATTCTTTGATTATAAGCACCGAAATTGTCAAGGAGCCGAAAAAAATAGTCATACACAACAGCAAATACGGAAGATTCCACAGAAATTACCTTTCTGCCGCATATAAGCTTGGCTATGACGAGATAGACATAAGGTTTGATGATAAAAAAACAATGGATATGATTCATGAGAGAGTTCCAAGCTGCATTGGCCTGGAGATTGTAAACCAAGGACAGGATTTCTGCCAGATAAAAGCAATATCTGAGGTTGCATATAAGGAGTTTGAGCAGGTATTAAGAAAATTATTCCTTCTGATGAAAACAATGCAGGACAACAGCCTGGCGATACTGGAAGAGCAGAAAGTTGAAAGGCTTGAAGAGCTGCTTATTCTTGAAGTCACAAACAATAAGCTTACTGACTTCTGCAAAAGAGTGCTTAATACGCGCGGCTATACAAGAAATGACAAAGTTTTTGCCGTATATTTATTGGTAACAGAGCTTGAAAGGATCGCAGATGTATATAAGCATCTTTTCAGATTTTTGATAGGCAAAAAAATAAAGATAAGGGATAAAACAATCAGATATTACGGGGAAATAAATGAAATGTTCAGCCAATTCTATGAGTTATATTATAAGTATGACAAAAACAAGATAGAATTTATTTATGAAGAGCATGCCAAACTAAAAACTGCATTGATAGACGAGATGATAAACGGCGCAAAGGAAGAAATAATGGTATTCCACTCATTAAACAGCGCATTGGAATTAATTTATGAGATGACCAATGTTTATTTTGAGATTAATCTGGAAAGTGATGAGAAGAAAGAAATAATATGACCTATAAATACTGTTTTTTTATGTCTTCCAGTTCTTTCTTTACTTCCACCATGCATTGTGGTCTTGAATCAGGATTAAACTGCATCATACTGTCAACCAATGCACATATTCTTGATAATGCCTGTTTATATTTGGATGCGTGTGGTCCGATATTTTCTGTCAGCGGAACATATTTATTTCCTGCAAGTATGATCTGCTTAACCAATTTCCTCTGTTTTTTTCTTTCATCCTGGGGCAGCCTGTTCCATTCCGGATATCTATCATAAAAAGGATGATGGCTTCCTCTTGATGAAAGAATATAGGCGATTGCACCGACCCCATATATATCTGATCTTTCATCTACTGACTGATCAGCTATCTGTTCCGGAGACATAAATAACATAGAACCCCGCTGTGAAAGCAGGAGATCTGAAGGCAGGCCCGCATTGCCAAAATCAGTCAATACTGCATCACCCTGCCCTATTGTTCTGTATCCTGTCCTCCGCAATAATACATTACTGGGTTTTAAATCATTATGGATTATCCCCTGTCCATGCAAATGGCATATTCCCTCCACTATACCCTGAAAAATATGAAATAAGTCCATAAAAGATACCTGAATCGGTTCCTGTATAACTCTTTTTTCAAGGTCTCCACCCATAATAAATTCTTCTGTAAATGAATTTAGCAGCTGATGTGGCCTATCCGCTGATCCAGAAGGCACTGTCAAACTGTATGATAAAAATACGCGGGCAATATTTTCATGA
>Ga0208375_1001772_pt1 | contig 22581 bp, 16 predicted proteins | sample RifOxyD1_FD_184038 | JGI IMG/M metagenome (GOLD analysis project Ga0208375, IMG submission 184038) | Soil microbial communities from Rifle, Colorado - Rifle Oxygen_injection D1 (SPAdes) | ecosystem: Environmental > Terrestrial > Deep subsurface > Rock core/Sediment | place: Rifle, Colorado...
AGACATGGTATTCCAGCGCGAGACCCTTCATGGATTTGATTTTGAAGCCAAAGTTGAGCAACCTGAGTTCAATATCCGTGTCCTCCCGGCCATAGCCCTCGTAATCCTCGTCAAAACCGTTGAGATCCAACAGTGCCTTGCGCGAAACCGAATAATTGCAGCCCTTAAGATCATCCACGTGCATCATGCCAAAAAGACGCCTGAGCCAGCGCCAGGCAATGCGCACCGTGCGCTGAAGATGCGAACTCTCACCCCGCAGCACACTCCACACCAGCGAAGGATGGGGCCAGTCAAAATATCCTGCGCGAACGGCGCGCGGCGATAGACGGGCGCTCAAGTGCTCGCCCAATTCGACCCTTCGACCGGCCAGAAAACATCCGCTTTCCTGCATCATGATGTGATCTCGAACATAGTGCCGGTGCGGAACACAGTCGCCATCGAGAAAAATCATGATTTCGCCGCGGGCCGCCGCGAGCGCCTTGTTGAGGATGCGGCATTTGCGGAATCCCTTGTGCTCCTGCCAAAAGTATTGCACCGGCAGCGGAGCGCGCCGGATAAAATCCCGCGCCACCGCGCCCGTAACCGGCCCCGAACCGTCGTCGCAAAGCAGGATCTCGAAATCACGCTCGCTCTGACGCTCAAGCGCCGCGCACACAAGCGCAAGGTGCCGCGGCATCTCATAAGTAGTGACAACAAGAGAGGCCTTGGGTTTTTCCGTACCGGAAAGCGCCGGCGCGGGAACGCTTTTGCCACCGGCCAGGCGGTAATTCCTGTATTCAAAGAATCTTTTCCCGGTCAGGCTTTCCGCGGCATCAAGCACTATCTTCAAGGCATCACCGGGCTTCCACTCAAGCGGTGATGCATCAAGATCCCAGCGCCAGCCCTTGCCGGCAATGCGTTCGTGCATCACGCGCGGGTGCGTGCCGGTGAATTTTTTGAGCCCCGGAAATTTTTTATATCTGTAATTGTCGCCGGTCGCCGGCGCACCGGCGTCCGCGCTGCCGTGATACAGCTTGTCCATGAACACGGTCTTTTCACGCATTTTTTCGGGTGGACGGACCCAGCCGTAATGAAACACCCTCGCGCCCGAGCGGAGCACGCGCAGCTTGCGTCCGTCACGCGTCCTGAAACCCTGCGCGTCGCCCACGCTCCTGGGATCACAGGAGAGTTTCAGCGCCCTCACTTCGCGCCGGTAGGCGCTGCGCGAAACCTGCATCACATCAAACGAGCCGTAAAGATGAACGTAATCAAATAAAAGCCCGTCAACATCCGGCATGAGCGTCACGCGTTCGATCGCGCCCCGGAGCAAGGAAACATCGTCTTCGTGAAAAACCTCGTCGGCCTGCAGATGCAGGCACCAGTCACCCGTACACCGGTCAAGCGCAAGATTGGTCTGCTGCGCAAGCACGCGCCCGCCGGTGCGCATGCCCGGCTCGTCAAGCGGCCAGACGCTCGTAAACCACGAGACTTTTCCGGCGCCTTCTCCGGCGGCAAATTTTTTCACCAGGTCAAGCGTTCCATCGCCGCATTCACCGACATTTACAATCAACTCGTCCACCAGCGGCAGCATGGAGCGCATGGCTTCTACAAACGGATAATCGAAACTCACGCCGTTTCGAAACATCATGAAGCCGGAAATCCTAGGCGCCACTTGCGCCTCCGCCGCCCTTTTGATCAAGTTCGCGCTGGAACTGCCACATTTTTACATGCCTCACGGCCCTGGAAATGCCCTCCAGAACTGAAATCACCATGCCGTGGTATCCGTCCCGCCAGGCCTTGTAATAAAACATGTTTTTCCAGAACATGGCCGGAAACGCAAAAACCATCCTGAGCCAGTTGGTACGCTGCCCCGCCAGCACGCGGTCGCGCGCCTCGATGGTGGTATATTTGTTCATCTTGGCCAGAAAAACCTCCGGCGAAAAATCCGGCCAGTGCAGGAGCGGCTCGTGTATCCGCTCGGGCTCGGATGGATAGCGGGGATATTCGTGGATGTCGTTCACGTATTCAATGCCCTCGCGATGAAAAAAACGGTCCTGATAACTCGGGTTCCATACGCCGTAGTGAATGGGCTTTCCCAGAAAAAACTCCTGCCGCCGCACTTTATAGTATTTGCAGGGCGGACCACCCGGCAACGAGAGAATTTTCTTCAGGCGCATGGCAAGCGGCGGTGAACAGACCTCATCGGCATCAACGGCCAGAATCCAGTCGTGTCTGGCCTCGCGGATCGCATAATTGCGCTGGTCGCGGAAGCCCTTCCATTCATGGCCGACAACCCGCACCCGCGAAGCCCAGGGAGCCGAAGGATCGAGGCAGACATCAGCCGTGCCGTCGTCGCTGAGGCCGTCCACCACAAGAATCTCGTCCGCCCAGACAAGCGATTCAAGACACCTGCCGATGCGCGCTTTTTCATTGCGTGTGATGATGACTGCGCTGATCATTTTTTGCGTCCTATCCGCACGCACTCGCCAAGAACGTCTTCCACCTTGATGGAATTCATGCAGCCGTGATTGCCGGACACACAGCGCTCCGCGCCGCACCATTTGGGCATGCCGGGCTCGCCGCTTTTGCGGCACATCAGGCCTTCGACGAAAAAAAATGGATGCCGGTCCTTCGAATATGGATGCCACTCATAAGGATGCTCCGGACCAAAAACAGTGCAGGTCGGGGCGCCCACGGCGGCGGCAACGTGTTTGCAACCCGAATCATTGCCGGCATAGACGGAGCAGATCGAGAGAAAACCGGCAAGCTCCCGCAGGGTAAAACCGGTTTCGACCCCGATCGACTGCCGCACGTTTTCGATCGCATCCCCGGTTCCGCCCGATGCAACCAGCTCGTCATTTACGGATCGTAAAAATGCCCTGCCGGCCGCATCATCATCCGCGCCACCAAGCGCGAGCGCCGCGCCGCCGGTGCGGCGCACCCATCCGATCGCAAGGCGCGCAAAGCAACCCGTCGGCCAGCTTTTTGTCGGGCGGCTCGCGCCGATTCCCAGCGCAAGCAGGGGCTGGCGCATTGCGCGGGCCGCAAGCTGTTCGCGTGCTTCCTGGATTTCCCCGGGTGTAACATGCACCTCCGGCGTTTTTCCCTCCGGCACATTGATGCCAAGCGCGCGCACCACATCCATATCGCGCTCGATAATGGGCTTGATCCTGCCCTTGTCGGGGATGATCACGGTCGAATACCTGTTTTCGTCCTTGTGTCCGTGAAAATGCACCGCCCTTACGCGGGCGCCGGTCGCCCTTGAAAAAAGCGCGGTGGAAGTGCTTGCATGGAAATTCACGACACAATCAAACTTCTGCCGCCAGAGCTTGAAGAAAAATCCCGCAAGATAAGCCGAGCGGGTGATTCTTCCCACCCAGTTGCGGGGCCTGGAATAGGGCCACAACTTGTCTATTGCCGGATGCGCTTCAAGTATGGGGGCCCATTTTTCTTCGGCCACCACATGAATGGCCGCATCGGGATAAGCGCGCCGGAGTTCGGCAAGCGGAGCGGTGACAAGCACGGTATCACCAAGAGAGCGCACCTTTATGGCAAGTATCTTCCGCACCTTGATCATTATAGACGGGGACCTTACATCAACCAATACCTAAACTAAACAAGCAAAACCCCCGCCCCGCATACGCGGAACAGGGGTTTTGGGTACTTTCCGTTATAACGAAAAAGCTTACTGTGCAGCTGGTGCTTCTGCAGCCGGAGCAGCCTTGGCTTTCTTTGCTTTCTTTGCTTTCTTTGCTTTCTTTACTTTCTTGGCCGGCTTGGCTGTCTGAGCCTGCTCAGGAGCAACCGCGGCTGGTTCTGTGTTCTGTGCTTCTTCAGCAAACGCCGTCATTGCAAACATCGCTGCAATTACAAGTACGAATTTCTTCATTTTCATTCTCCTTAGGTTTGTTAACGGGTTTATCCCGATAAAGTTAAAACTACACCCCGGCACATCGGCCTGCAAATAAAAAATCTTTAATTTCAAATAGTTGTAGCATTTTTAAACACTGTTGCAAATTGCCGCACAATTAGAAACGCGACTGAAACGTATAGATGTGCTTGATGCCTATATGTTGAAAACGCAGATGCTTGAGCTTCATTGCAGCAAGCTGCAAGATGAGCTTGGTCTGACGGTTTTTATCCTGAAACCGCACTTTTTTGATTTCATTCATTATAAATGATTCCATCTCAACCGGATGAAAACAAAAACCGCGCGAAAACTCGCACACGCCCTTGAACGGAATGATGCGCGCCTCGAAAATATCGCCACGCGCAAAACCGCGATTGACCTCAAGATCCGTCACCGTGAACATCTTGTTCGAAAAAAGATCCACCACCACAAGCCCCTTGCGAAGCCAGGTAAAACGCTTGAGGCGGAAAACAGAATGCGCCGTATTACAAAAATCGCGGTAGATGTTGAGCTCTTCGTTTGAAAAAGCGTCCTTGTTCTTCCGGAAATAATACTTGATCGGCGGCAGATCCACGCCCGGCAGATCGCGATCAAACAGATACCAGTCCATGAAAATACACATGCGCTGCTCGAACTCGACATCGTCCTCGTAAACAACGCCCGACTTGTCAAAATACTCCTGCTTGGCGTTGTAGACCTCGCGGTAATAGTCACCTGTCGTAAATTCTTCTATAACTGGCTCAAGATATTTCTGATACATGCCCTACCAACAGTTATCTCAGCCTTCGGACCCAAAGACAACTCTGCCGTCAATAAGCGTGTATCTTGCACGCCCCTTGAACTCCCAGCCGATGAACGGCGAGTTGCCGCTCTTCGAAAGAATGACATCATCCCTGAAAACCCAGCCGGCATCCGGATCAATCACGGCAATATCCGCCGCACTGCCGGGCCGGAGCGTCCCGTATGGAATACCGAGCAGCTTTGCAGGCTTTGAGGTAAACGCCTCCACAAAACGCATCGGCTTCATCAGCCCGTCATGCACCAGTTTGAGCGCAAGCGCCACCGCGGTCTGAAGCCCGATGATCCCGCTCGCCGCAAGATCAAACTCAAGCGCCTTGTCGATAATCCCGTGCGGAGCATGATCGGTGGCAATCATGTCCACCACGCCGTCGGCAACAGCGCGCCTTAATGCCTCGACGTCATGCCTGCTCCTCAGCGGCGGGGACATCTTGAAATTGGAGTTGTATGCACGGATGGATTCTTCATTGAGCGTAAGATGGTGCGGAGTGGCCTCGGCGGTGATGGGCAGCCCCGCATCCTTGGCCCGGCGCAAATGCTCAAGCGCCACCGCGGTCGTTATGTGCGCGATATGCACCTTCGCCTTTGTAAGGCGGCAAAGCGCAACCTCACGCGCAACCATGATCTCCTCGGCCGCATCCGGATTGCCCCTCAGACCAAGTTCGCTCGAAAGCGCGCTCTCGTTCATCGCCCCCTGCCCGACAAGATGCGCATCCTCGGCATGGCTGATCACCGGCACATCAAACGCACGCACGTAATCCATGGCCTTGCGCATGAGATAGGAATTCATCACGGGCTTTCCGCCGTCATCGCTTATCGCCCGCGCCCCCTCGGAAATCATCCCGCCTATCTCGGCAAGCTCCTCGCCCCGCATCCCCTTGCTCAGCGCCCCCACCGGAAACACCCTGCACTTTGCGGTGGACCGGGCCTTTTCCATGATGAACGCCGTCACATACGGGCTGTCATTGACCGGCGAAGTATTGGCCATGCAGGCAACAGAAGTAAAACCGCCGGCCACTGCGGCGGCAGTGCCGCTTTCGATCGTCTCCTTGTATTCGAATCCCGGCTCCCTGAGATGCACATGCGCATCAATAAGCCCCGGAACAACCCAGCATCCGGCGGCATCAATCACTCTCGCAGCCCTTGATTCAGGGATTTTTCCGGGATCATCAACCGCAATGATCTTGCCGTCATCAATCAGTACATCCGCAAGCGATTCCCGCTCCGACGCCGGATCAATCACCCTTCCGCCCTTTATCAAAAGCGCCTTGTTTTCAGCCACGGCGACCTCCCTTCGAAAGCCAACCCCTGAGTCCGTCAGGATTGCAAACGGCGGCAAGCACCGCCATGCGCACCAGGATACCATTGAATACCTGGTCCAAAATCACGGAATTTGCGCCGTCAGCGACCTCCGGATCAAGCTCGACCCCGCGATTGACGGGACCGGGATGCATGATGATCGCGCTTGGCTTCAGCAGCTTGGCCCGATCGCGGCTCAGGCCCCAGAACTGCGAATATTCAGCCACCGACGGGATCTGCATCTTGTTCTGCCGCTCAAGCTGGATCCTGAGCGCCATGACCACATCGGCATCGCGCAAAAGCCCTTCGGGCCGCTCGGCATAATCAACACCGAGCGTCTCCGGCAGCGGCGGCATGAGCGTGGGCGGCGAGCATACCGCGACCGACGCACCCAGCTTGCGGAGCACATGGATATTGGAACGCGCCACGCGGCTGTGCGCGATATCACCAATGATGACCACGCGTTTGCCTTTAACCGTGCCGAGTTTTTCTTCCATTGTAAAAACGTCAAGCAGCGCCTGCGTGGGATGCTCGTGGAACCCGTCGCCGCCGTTGACAACCGGCACCCCGACGGATGAAGCAAGAAACCACGGGCTGCCCGCCGAAGAATGCCTTACAACAAGGCAGTGCGGGCGCATGGCCTCGATGTTCTTTGCGGTGTCGATAAGCGTCTCACCCTTTGCCACGCTCGAAGTGGAAGCGGCGAAGTTGAGCGTTCCGCCGGCGAGCTTGCGCGTGGCCAGCTCGAACGACATGCGCGTACGCGTGGAATTTTCGAAAAAAAGATTAACAACCGTCTTGCCCTGCAGAAGCGGTATCGTCTCGCCCCTGACAACATAAGGGGCAAAAGCCTTTGCCGTTGAAAGCAGAAAACGGATCTCGCCCTCCGACAACTCGGCCGCGCCCAGCAGGTGCAACTTGCGAAGGCCGGTAACCGCCGCGGCTGCCGGCCTTGTTTTTTTTCTTGAAGCGGTTTTTTTTCTTGAAGCGGTTTTCTTCACATATCCTCCTAGTCGATGCCCCTCAGCATCCGCTCAAATCTTATCCTTGAAAAAAGATTGCCGCGTCCCGAACCCGACGGCTCGATCGAAAGCCAGGTCATCACCGCCGAGCCGGTCACGTGTGAAAACGGCACAATACCCCAGCCATGCCGCTTGCTGCCCGGCTGTCTGGTACGTAAATCACCAAGTACAAAAACCGAACCAGCAGGCACCACGGTCTCCGGCAGATCATCCATCAGGGGCTGCTCCCAGCAGACCGCATAGGTGACGCCATTGAACAGCCGTTCCCTGCCGCAAGCCGCCTTGCTGTCGCCGCCCGGAACCACCATGGATCTCGAATTTATGAAAACCTGCCCCTTTTTGATCTCGATTTTCTCGCCGCCGACTGCCACCACGCGCTTGATGTACTCAATACTCTGCTCCGGAAACGGCGAAAACACCACGACCTCGCCATGCCGCGGCACGCGCCCGGAATAAAGATTCATCCCCCACACTTTTACGCCAAAAGGCCACTTGGCGACAAAAATCACGTCACCGCTTTCGAGTGCGGGGCTCATGGCACCGCTCGGAATCCTGTATGCCTCGGTGATTTTTGACCTGATGAACATCGCCAGCACGACCGCCAGCACGACCGCCCAGCCATAATGTTTGAGCGTAGCGAGATGTTTTTTCATCGCCCCGCCTCCATCAGTCCACCTTCAAGACCGCGAGGAACGCCTCCTGCGGAATCTCGACCGAGCCGACCTGTTTCATGCGTTTTTTGCCTTCTTTCTGCTTTTCAAGAAGTTTGCGTTTGCGGGAGATGTCGCCGCCATAACATTTTGCGGTGACGTTCTTGCGATACGCCGAAACAGTCTCCCTTGCGACGATCTTCGCTCCGATGCAGGCCTGGATTGCAACCTCGAACATCTGCCGCTGGATCAATTCCCTCATCCTCTTTGCCAGTTCCCGGCCGCGATACAGCGATTTGTCCCGATGTATGATGACCGAAAGCGCATCCACGGGATCTCCGTTGATAAGAATGTCGAGTTTTACCATGTCTGACAAGCGGTATTCGCTGAACTCGTAATCCATTGACGCATATCCGCGCGAAACGCTCTTGAGCTTGTCATAAAAATCAAAAACCATCTCGCTGAGCGGCAGCTGATACACCAGGCTGAGGCGCTCCTTGGTGACGTATTCCATTTTTTCCTGTACACCGCGCCGCTCCTTGAGAAGGGACATGACAACGCCGACATGCTCGGTCGGAACATGGACGGTAAGCTTGATGAACGGCTCTTCGATGGTTGCAATGCGCGTCAGCTCGGGCAGTTTTGCGGGATTGTCGACCATGACGACTTCGCCGTCGGTTTTGGTGATGCGATAAACGACCGAAGGCGCCGTCGTAATCAGATCAAGCTGATATTCGCGCTCCAGCCGCTCCTGCACCACGTCCATGTGCAGCAACCCCAGAAATCCGCATCTGAACCCGAACCCGAGCGCCGTCGAGGTCTCCGGCTCCCAGCTCAGGGAAGAGTCGTTGAGGCGGAGTTTTTCGAGCGCATCCTTGAGATCGTTGTAATCCACCGATTCGACCGGATAGACGCCGCTGAAAACCATGGGCTTTGCCTCTTTAAAGCCCTCAAGCGGCTTGCCCGCGGAATTTGCGACGTCCATGATCGTATCGCCCACCTTCATGTCGCGCACGTCCTTGATGCCGCAGATTATCGCGCCCACCTCGCCGCTCGAAAGCGCATCGGCGTCCGTATAGCGGGGCGAAAAAACACCCACGCGCTGGACCTCGAAATCCTTGCCCGCATGATGAAGACAGATATGCATGCCCTTTTTGACCGTACCCTCAAACACACGGCAAAGCGCGACAACGCCCTGGTATGCATCATACCAGGAATCAAAAATAAGCGCGCGAAGCGGCTCGCCATCCGCATCCTTGGGCGGCGGAAAATATTTTACGACTGCTTCAAGCACTTCTTCGACGCCGATGCCGCTTTTGGCGCTGCACTTGACGGCATGTGCCGTATCCACGAGCCCGATGACCTCGTCGATCTCTTTTATGACCCGGTCGGCGTCGGCCGCCGGCAGGTCGATCTTGTTGATCGCCGGAAACACCTCAAGGTTGTTGTCGATGGCCATGAACACATTGGCAAGCGTCTGGGCCTCCACGCCCTGCGACGCGTCCACCACGAGTATCGCCCCCTCGCACGCGGCGAGCGAGCGCGACACCTCATAGGTAAAATCCACATGCCCTGGCGTATCTATCAGGTTGAGAACATAATCTTTTCCGTCTTTGGCCTTGTAATTAAGGCGGACACTTTGCGCCTTGATGGTGATGCCGCGTTCGCGCTCGATGTCCATATTGTCCAGAAACTGGGCTTCCATCTCGCGCGCGCTCACGGTCCCGGTCTTTTCCAAAATGCGGTCGGCCAGCGTTGATTTGCCGTGGTCGATGTGAGCAATAATCGAGAAGTTGCGTATATTTTTTGGCATGCGCGGCTTGCGAGGCAAATTAGCAGAAGTTGCCTGTCGCGTCGAGAGGTAAGAATGGGTCTGTTCAGTTAAATATTTCCTCAACCCCCTTCTTCCAATGACAAAATATCATACCCCGCTCCGTACGGCTGCGGATATCATTGGAAAGACAAAGGGCTTTGGCTTCTGGAAAATCCGTCAGATAATTGCGCAATGGCTTGACATCATCCATATCCACCCGGTCTGAAGACTTGATTTCAATGATGAACCTTGCCCTCCGGCCCTTCTCGACAATCAAATCAATTTCGGAGTCCTCATCCGCATTCAAATATGAAAACTCAAAATATTTTTTATAATACTTGTTCAAGCGGATTATCTCATTGATGACAAAACCCTCAAAAAGACGGCCATATTCCTTTCTTCCCGGCGGAACATGTTCACCTATTGTTCCATCCAGCGCCCTTCTCACCCCGGAATCAAAAAAATAAAATTTCGGATTCTGCCTTTGCCTTTTGCGAATTGACGTATGATAAGCCGGCAATCTGAATCCAAGAAAAGTATCTTCGAGAATTTCAAAATATGACATCACCGTTGCCGCATCAACTCCGACATCATCTGCAATTTTGCTGAAATTCACGATTCGCGTATCTGTTTGAGCCGCCACCGGAAGAAACTCCCTGAACGGATCGAGTTTTCTTACTATCTGTTCTTCCTGGATCTCCTCTTTTACATAAAGGTGCGCATAAGACTGAAGAAAATCGATCCTGTCCCCGGTTTTCTTCAACGACAGGATCTTGGGAAGCCCCCCCCACTCAAGACAGGACTGCAAATCAAACCGTTTGCCGGTTTCGCCCGAAACAAGCGGATACAAATTCATTTCAAAGGCCCGTCCGGCAAGCAGATTGGCGGCACCGCGCCGCAATTTCCGCGCGCTTGATCCGGACAGGGCGAATTTGATTTTTGTGGTTTCTATAAACTGGTGGACGGTATCAAGAAGGGCTGGAATTTTCTGGATTTCGTCAATCACCACCCATTCAACTCTTGATTGGACGGCCCGTATCATGTCTGAAAGCGATTCAGGATGGCGGATGAGCTGCCGCTGCATCTTCAGATCCAGTAAATCAATAAACAGCACGTTTTTTTTGAAAAACTTCCGCAACCAGGTGGATTTACCGGAACCGCGCGGCCCCAGAAGTATAAAGCTGTTGTCTGGATTCTGAATCAATCTATTGACCATACTCAATATTCTGCCTCAAAATCCTGAGCAGATCAAGACCATCCATGCTGCTGCCTTGTTTATTCAAGGCTTTCACTGTATAGTGCGGCGCATAATGACAGACGCCATCGAACTCACCATCACCGATCTTGCCCGCAGCGGCGCGGGCGTGGCCCGGGACGCAGGGGGGCGCGTAATTTTTGTCCCGCTCACGGCGCCCGGAGACAGGGTGCGGGCGCGCATTTGTTCGGAAGAAAAAAAATACGCCCTGGCCGAAGCCGTTGAGGTCCTTGAGCCATCACCCGGGCGCGTGGAGCCGCGCTGCAGCGTCTTTGGCCGCTGCGGCGGCTGCATGTGGCAGCACATACCGTATCAAAAGCAATGGACCACCAAACTTGGCGGCGTAATGCATGCACTCGGGCGCGTGGGCCTCAAGGATGCGCCAAAGCCGGATGAGTTTCCAGCCCATGATCCATGGAACTACCGCAACCGCATCCAGCTCCGGGGCAACGGTGACACGCTGGGATTTTACGCGAGAAAAAGCCACGACATCGTGGCGGTTGACACCTGCCCGGTTGCACGGCAGGAAATCAATGCCGCGCTCGCGGGCATCCGGACCACAGGCTCGAAACTTGTGCGCCCCTACAAGGCAGAGGTCGAGGTTTTGCCGGACGGCACCGTACGCACGGTCTGGAACGCCCCGCACGGTGCGGGCGGGTTCAGACAGCTCCACGACGAACAAAACACACATTTGCAGGCGTGGGTGGGCCGCGCCGTACCCGATGGATCAGGCGTTGTCTTTGATCTCTTTGGCGGCTCGGGCAATTTGTCGCGCCCGCTTGCCGGACGCGCAGGGCAGGTTCACTGCGTGGACATCTCGATCCCCCCCGACGCCGGGGCCGGAGCGCCCGGCAACATGACGTTCCACCGCACTGCCGTGCTGCGCTGGCTCATCAAGACCCGGCGCAATCCGGAGCGTTTCATCGCACTCGAAAGCGCGGCGCAGAACATCGTGATTGTCGACCCCCCCCGCATCGGGCTGGCCGAGGAAATGAAGGAACTCCTCCCGGCTCTCGCCGCGCTCAAGGTGCAACGGGTTGTTGCCGTGGGCTGCGACCCCGATTCGTGGGCGCGCGATCTTTGCAAGCTGACCCGTGCCGGATGGCGCCTCACGGGGTGCGCGGTGTTTGATTTTTTTCCGCAGACGCCGCACGTGGAATGCGCGGGGGTGCTGGAAAAGCCGGATTCGTCTTCTTATTGATGCCTGAGCCTGAAGGAGCGCTCAAGCTGCTCTTCCAGGAACGGCTCCAGGGGCGGCTGGAATTGCACTTGCGCGCGTATGCATGCCACGCCTTTTTCCGCAATAAGCGTTCCAAGCCACTCATCCAGAAATGAAACCGTAAAACTCTTCAGACCGCTGCGATCAACAGTCAGTGTTTCTCCGTTCTCCAGGACCTTGAGAACGGTTTGCCGAAGTTTAACAATGGAAGGGTGGGTGCGCGCCGTGCAGAACTCGCCGCATTCAGAAAGCAGCTTGAGCATCGTCATGATACGTTCCATTTCATAGCCATGAGAGAACCTCGTATGGAATACATGGTTGAATCATAGCATGGCGGTTCGAACATCAGAAAGCGATTTGATCCGTTTTCCTCTGGATGCCACAAATTCATCAGCTTATTCCGCACGGATAGTGATGAAGCTGCTGTTGAACGTCCCAGTACCGACGGCCGTCAGATTGTATCCCGTATAATAATCGTTGCCGTTTGTTATGCCGCCGGACATCTCCGAAGAAGAATAAATATTCATCGATCCAGAGCTGCTGATTGAGACCGAAGAGCCTGAAATATGATTTGCCCCTGTATATGTTGTAACGCCCGATGCGCTCACTCCGCCATCGAGGATGGCGTGGTTGGCCGCAATCGAGGTGTTGCAGACCACCATGTTGTATATGCTTGGCAGCGTGAACAAGCTCAAATCCACATTTGTCCTGTTATAATAGTTGGTATATTTGGTCGTGTCCGATGCATATGCCCCCAGGCCGGTCCTGTAATAAACCTGAACCTTGGTAAGATCTGTCAATTTCTGCCAGAGGCCTGCCCGATAAAGATAAATGTAATATGAAACAGGCGAGCTGATTTTAGCGTGGAAATCACCGAAGCTTGAATTAAGCGAAGAAATATTGCCGGAGGAATAGAGCGTCGGCAGGGTGGAATAACCCGCCGTAACGGTACTCGATGCAACTTCGCTCGAACTGCCATGGACAAACAGTGCCACTGACGTGCCAGCACCCGTATTTGACATGACCGCATCAAGCTGCCAGCTCGTAAAACCACTCACCGCCACGGCATAGTTTGAGCTGTCATTTTTAAATAATGTATAATTATACGGTGCCGACTGTGTAAAAGTGGTTGCGCTCAGGGCGGAATCCACCGCGGCGGAGCTGCCATCGCTGAAGGTATATGAGCCACTGGACCCGGCCACCAAGGGATAATAAATAGCCGTCTTCGTGGCGTTTGTCTGCTGAACCAGCATCCGCGCCTGGTATGCTATCAAATTGTTGCTTGCGGTTGTGGCGGGCAGTCTGACCGCATAAACATCGGAGCCGGACGTCGGGCTGAACGAACTACGGAGCCTTTCCGGCATGGTTGTATGCGCACCAACTGAAATTGAAGACACGTATGAAGAAAAACTGTTGACCAGAATCACATCCCGGTCGGCATTATCAGAGTTGGTGGCAACGATTTCAAAATAATGCTGCTTGTTTCCGTCATAATCATCCGTATCAAATCTGGTCTGCGTTCTCATGAATGTCCTGTCCGAAGTATCTGAACTCAATGGAACGTCTATCATGTCTACCGGCACCTCAAGATCACGGCCGATTATATTAAACGCATTGCCGGTTGCATCAATCAACACGCCAGACGAGGCCTCAAGTTCATAACCATCCCCGGGTTTATTGATGCTGATGTTTGAAAACCACGCCGTTCCGGCAGTAGCCGCCACGCTGGTCGTGCCCGAAAGTGCTCCGCTGCCGGGATTTGTATATATCGACAGATCAACATTGTTTACCGCTGAAGTTACATGATTGTCCCACTGGTCAAGAATCCTGACACTGATGCTGCCCAGCGAACTTAGCGCCTTGTTGTCTGAATTCAGAGCGGGCTGTGAATCAAATGCAAGTTTGTACGCCGCTCCTGGAGAAAAAGTCACGTTGCTGTTCACCGTCAACCCTGAAGGAGAAGTAATGCTGATTGTTTTTACTTCGGCATAGGTCGAGCCGAGTTCACAGGTGGACATTCCAGCTGTATCGGTCGCACTGCACGAATAAACCGTGTTTGATGATCCCGAAGCGGTAAAAACCGGTGTCGTGCCAATCACCGGATTGTCAAAAATATCCCCCAGAACAACCGTGATCGTAGACCGGTTCGTCCCATTGATTGTAACCGGCGAACCGGAAATGGAAGAATAAGCATCATTTGCGTTTCCCGCCACAAACTCAATATCATCAATGAGTGTCGTTATTCCGGAAGGGGTTAGAGTGGATATTGTTTTTGTCTCCGCCTTTGTCGAACTCATCGAGCAGGTCGACACGCCGCTGGGGTTGGATGATGAACATGCAAATTGCGTATTTATTGTACCTGACGAACCGAATGTTGGCGTGACTTCGTCCACCGGATTTCCATAGGCATCATAGAGATAATAAGTGATAGAAACGAGTTCCGCTCCGTTTGCGACAACCGTAGTCGGACCCGCCACCGACGGTTCGAGAGTCATATACGAATATGTATCATCAACCGCCTCTGCTACCGAAGGTGAAGTATCATGATCCACGACGGTAAAAAACTCTGTATCCGAAAAAGTCCAGGTCCCAATGCCAGCCTCGATATTGTTTGAACCGACGAGTTCGAATGTAAACTGCGCCGAATAAACACCCGCACCATCGTATGAGAACGATCCGAAACTGCCAGTGCCCCCCGCCGCCCCTTGTGCGCTCAGCGTAAGCACCCCGGCACGCGAATCGTCGTCAATGATGTTGCCATCGGCATCCTTCAAAGTCAGATATATTGTCGCTGTGTCTCCCGCGTTTCCCGAAGCAGGAGACATCGAAAGTGTAGACATCGAAAGCGAAATATTACCAAGTGACACTGTCGAACCGGACGATTCCAATGACGACGTCTCTTCCGTCTTGTCCTTCGACGCATCAAGGCTCTCCGAATCCATCTCGGCATTCTTACAGCCGGAAGAAAGAGTAAAAGACACTACGCAGCATACGGCCCACAAATACCTGAGCATACTAGACCAGTATAAAGGAGGCGGACAGACTAATCAATTTAAAATCAGCTCGTTTTCACTAAATAACATATTGTTTTTGTTGTAATTTTTATAAACAACAAAATCAAAATAACATTAATAATAATTGTTAATTTTACGCCCGTATATTACTTTCCAAAACTGTAAATCAAACTCCCGAAAAAATACGCCCCGTCCATCGACACCTTTTCGTTGCCGCTTGAAATAGCGGAGCCCTTTGTGTTGAGCTGCCCGAACTCGATCGACCTGAGCTCGAAATACCCGCCAAACGCAACGGCCCAGCCGCCCCCCAGCCAGTAAAGCCCCTGCGCGCCGAAATTAATGTTGCGGAGCGATTCGCCCCCCATGACGATTTTTGAAACATAATCGCTGAGCAGCATCACCGGCATGAAATACCCGGTTTTCACGCCAAGACTGAAATTCTTCGTAAACTGTTTGCGGAGATCCACCCCGACCGCAGGACCCGACACCATCGGCGAAATCGACGGCGCGCCCGCGATCACCCTGCTTACGGAGGTCGGAAAAATCTCGAAATAATCCCTGAACTCGACGCCCGCCTTCAGCGCCATGGACCACGGCAGAGCGCCGCTCGTGAGATTGAAACGGTATTTCACGAGTGCCTCGATGTTCTTGCGGAAATAATTTGCGCCCGAAATCGTGAACATCGTTCCGTCAAAACCAAGCCCCAGGCCCCAGTTGGGATGGAAATAATACTCGCCGCTCACGCGCGCGGTGGTGGCAAACGAACTTGCGCTGCCCTTGATGTTGGTCGCGGGGCTTGTGATTTTATAGGTATACGGCGCAAGCATGCCGGACACGGCAACATAGCCCGAGCCCTCGAAATATTCGTTCTGCGGATCAAGCTTGAAACCCGCAACAGACTGCGGCCCCGAAGCCGTGCTTGCAATGGCGCGCACCTTCCACGAATAACGGCCGTTGGGCAGCCGGAGCACGGCACTTGCCTTGGTGAACCTGAATGTTCTTGTAACCGCGCTCGCGGGCATGCGCCCGGGCGGGTCCTCGCGCTTGAGTTCGATCTCGTATGCCTGCGCCCCCTCGATCGCACCCCACTCAAACAGCGTGCTCTGCGCCGGACCCGGACTGACCGACCCGACAGGCGCCACAATCACGGGCGCGGCAAGCGTGCGCCGCTTGACTTCAAACTCCTGCGGCCTGCTGCGCTCGCCCTCCCATCTGCGCGCCGGAACGCCTCCGGCCTCGACAACACCCGCAACGGTAAAGCTGAACTCGCCATCGCCTTCAACCGGCAGCATCATTTCCGTCGCAGCAAGCTCCCTGTCAAAAACAGTTTTTCCATCGTGCTTTACAATCACGCGGAATTTGGTGATGCCTTCGACCGGCTTCCACTTGAGCGGAATCGTTTTTGCGTCCTCATACAAGCCGATCACGCCGCCATCCTCGATCGAAACAAGCGGCTCCTTCGGCCTCTCCGGCAGCACGGCAAGGCTCCTTGCCGCGCTCCACCTGCCGGGCCGTTTGAACTTGTCCACTGCACGGATCTGGTAAGTGTAATGACCAGGCAGGAGATCGCCCGACCAATCCGTATCATCCAGGATTTTTTTGACCCCGATCACGCGCCCGTCACGCTCAAGCCGCAGCTCGTAGGATGCGGCATTTGCAATCTCCTTCCACTCAATGTTTACTTTTTTGGCCTCCGCCGTCCCGGCGCCGGCAAGAGTGAGAACTGCGGCCAGCAAAAATACGGCGGCACGAAGGCGCATCATCACTGCACCTCCGGACTGATGATCTCGGGCGGCGCGAGCACCTCGCCAAAGGTCACACCAAACTGTCTCGGGCTGCTTGGGGCGCCCGGGCGGCCCAGCCGGTCGATCGCGCGCACGGTAAGGACATACCTGCCGGGCCCGAGATCCGCGAACTCATGCTGCGCTTCGTTGGTTTGGAGTTTTGCAATTATTTTTGTTCCGGTAGCGGCGGGCGCGCGTCCTGCGTCCTGCTCGATATCACCAGCGCGCACAAGCACGACCTCGTATTTTTCAGCCCCCTTGACTTCAATCCATGATGCCAGCACCGGCACCGGTTTTTCCATGAGATTGAAAACACTGCCGACGCCCGGTGACACCGCCTCGGGAGCTGGAAGTTCCGGATGCATCCGGTACAGGAATTTTGCAACATTGCTCGTCTTTACAAGACGGCCCGCCTGGTCAACGACGCTGACACGCCAGAAAAGCGTGCCCTGCTCCAGCTTGATCCGGTCACTGGGCAAAACCGCGGCCGAAAGGGTTCTGACGACAATCGGAGTTTTGAACAGGCCGTCTTTTGCAATTTCAAGCTTGTAAACCGCCCCGCTCTTTTCAACCGCCTCGTCACTCTCCCATTTGAACTCATACCCGGGCGGCTTGTCCCAGAACTCGATTTTCTCGTCGTTTGCCGGCGCCCGGAGCACGAGCGGCGTCTTGTATAGTGAGAACGCGCGCGGTTCGCTCTCTCCGGCCTTCTGCCCCCCGACGAACGCGCTGACCTTCCACTTGTACGCCCCCATCCGGGCGTCCTTCATCACGAGGGAACCGGCCTTTTGTCTCGGCAGCTCGACCGTTTTTCCGTCCGGGCCCGCCACCTCGACAAGATATTCCGCGCCGGACACTTCACAATTCCACGAAAGCCGCGCGCCCCCCCGGAACTCAACCGAACCACCGTCCTCCGGATACACGAGTTCGACGGCAACGGCCCTGGCTTTTTCGACCGTAAACCTCTCGGCCGGACTTGCCACGCTTATGTCGCCGTACCGGCTCCTGACGCGCCAGTGATAATCGCCAAAACCCAGTCCCTCGATCATGGCCGAGGCGGCTCCGGCCTCAACCGGCATTGAAAGCGCTATTTTAGAAAACGACGCGTCGCCCGCCACCTGGATCTCATGCCTGCCGCCTTCCGCGTCTTCATTCTCCGGCGCAATCCACCTGAACTGCACGGCGCCCGCGCGCTCATACATCGCTATTTTCTTGTTTCCAGCCGGCCAGACCGGACGCAACGCCGCCGCCTCGGCCACCTCGAACTCCGACGGCTGCGAAAGCGCCTCCTGGTTTCCGCCCTCGCGCGAAACGATGCGCCAGAAGTGGCGGCCGCCCGCAAGCTGCTCGCGCACCTCGCCTGCCGCGCCGGCGGGCAGTTCGACCGTACGGGTGCCCGACACAGGAAAGGATTTAGTCGATGAAATCTGCAAAAGCAGTCTGCCAAGCGCCGGCGAAGCGGGCTCCGTGCGGATCTGCCACGCAAACCGGACATCCTTGCGGCCTTTTTCAGGGACGTAAAAAACCGAAAGCGTCTCCGGCCTTACAAGCCGCACCGGAAAAGTGACAACCCTTGCCTTGCCGTCGCTGCCGACGCTGATCTGCCGGTCGCCGTCTTTCGTGCGAACGATGAACGAGCCCTGCATCGTGCCGAGCGCGAGATTGCTTATGTCATCAATCACGACGAGGCTGTTTTCGGAAAGCTCAAGAAGCGCGCCGTCCTCGAATTTGAGCGCCGCCGCACTTCCGGACCCGGTCTGGATCGCGTCCTTGCGGTACAAGCCCGAACGCGCCTCGATATTGGACCATACATAACTGCCCGCGGCCTTGCGCCGCACCTTTGCCTGCTTGCGTTCGACGGTGACAAGCGGCTTGCCCACGCCGGCCCTGCCGGTCGCGTTGATGTCCCGGTAAAGCATGTAAGAGCCGCCCGCGACGCCGGCAAGGCAGATCGCGGCCACCATAACGGTCTTCAGGTCAAACTGCGTTTTAACAGGCCGGTCCATACCGTTATCTTGATCGGCACTGGAAAGGACAAGGTTTAATCAATGATAATGGCATTAACCATGCCCTTAAGATGCTCCTGTTTGTTCCGATAAGCTAAATTGACGGAGAAAAAACATGTTTTCACGCCTCAGGGCAAAAATACGCCTTACCATAGGTGCAAAACTGATCGGCCTCATCGCGATACTGCTGATAAGTTCGCTCGCAAGCCTTGTGTGGCTCGCCACGCGTATGTTCATCGAGGACAACACCGCCCTCATCCAGAACATGAACGCCGACACCGCGGCCAGTTTGTCGGCCCGGACGCGCGAATTCTTTGAAACCACGAACGAACGGATGCGCCTTCTGGGCATGACCCTGCTCCAACAGCAGGGCGGCGCCGGCACCACAGCCATGCAAAAAGAGATTTTTTTGAAGGACCCGGATTTTCTGGCGCTTTATGTTTACAAGCACGACTCGGCCGAAGGGCGCGAACTTGCCGCAAAGGCCGTCTCGCCGGTCATGGCGGCGATCAATGATGCAACCGGAGAAGCGACGGCTCTGGCGGCCGCGCAGGAAAAAACAATTGCCTCCAATCTGGTGGCCAAGGGCGACCCGCAAATTGCGGTCATGAAGCTCGGCGACGGAAGCGCCGCGCTCGCAGTTGCCATTCCATTTATAAAAGCCGGTGCCGAAACCGCGCAAAAAGGCGCAGTGTTCAGCCATTCGCTGCTCGGCGTGATGAAGCAAAGCAGGATTTTGAAGATGTTCACCGAAGCGGACATGGTAACCGCATTCATGGTCGATGGCAAGGGCAGGCTCATCGCGCATGCGGATACCGCGCGCGTGCTCGGCGGCGAAAGCGTGGCACATCTGGAAATCGTGAAGATGCTGCTTGGCGGAAAATTCAACAACAGCCAGACGCGCTACGCCGACCAGGCGGGCGAATGGAAGCTCGGCGCCTTCAAGCTCGTGGGTTTTGGCGGCCTTGGTGTCGTGGCCGAGGTGCCCGAGGCCAAGGCCTTTGAAGCCGCGCACCAGGTAGAGCGCCGGGCCGCGATGATCGCGATCATCATTTTGAGCCTTTCATTTTTCATCGGCTATCTGTATTCCGGCACGATAACCTGGCCCATCAAGCAACTTGTCGGCGCTGCAAAAAAGATTTCGTCCGGCGATTTCACGATCAACCTCAAGCCAAAAACCCGCGACGAACTTGCAACGCTGTCGCTCGCGTTCAACGACATGGCCAAAGGGCTTGAAGAGCGCGACAAGGTGAAGGCGACATTCAACAAGTTCCACAACAAGGAAATCGCCGAAAAGCTCCTTTCCGGCGAAGTCAAGCTGGGCGGCGAGCGCAAGGAGTCGGTGGTGTTTTTCAGTGACGTGCGCGGCTTTACAGCCATGAGCGAGAGCATGCAGCCGGAGCAGGTGGTGGAGATGCTGAACGAATATATGACACGCATGGTAGCCGTGATCCGTGCGCATCACGGCATCGTGGACAAGTACGTGGGCGACGCGATCATGGCGCTCTGGGGAGTGCCGATCGGCGGACCGGATGATGTTTACAACGCCATCATGGCCTGCCTCCTGATGCGGCAGGAGCTGGCCGTGCTCAATGAACTCCGCCTCTCGCGCGGGCAAAGCGCGCTCAAGATCGGCATGGGCGTCAACACGGGCCCGGTGATCGCGGGCAACATCGGATCGACCGAAAAAATGGAATACACCGTGATCGGCGACACGGTAAACCTGGCCTCAAGAATCGAATCGATGACGAAAACCTATGGAACCGACCTGCTCATTTCAGAGGCGATTCACGCCAGCGTGAAGGACCGCTTTATTTTTGAGAACTGCAAGACGGCGCACGTGAAGGGCAAGACGGACGCAATCGTGGTCTACAAGGTAAGCGGCTATTATGACGAAAACGGCACGCCGGTGATCATCAAAACGCCGTACAGCTCGTACACAGCCGAACATTGCGACAAGGTGAAAAGCGATGGTGCTGAACCGGCGCAAGAAATTCCCGCCGCCGTCACCCCGCCGCCATTTACGGGTCACAACCGCCGACCGCCGGCCTTCAGGCTGCATAAACGCACGCAACTGCCGCCGCCCTTCAAAAAAACAGCCTGATACTCATTCATTGTTTGACACCGCGCCAATTGTTTTTTACTTTTAAATCATGGGGTTTGGATTGGGGATGCCAAAGGCACTTGCGCCGTTGTTTCTTATTGCCTTATTTGCCGTATCCGGCTGCTCAAGCACTCCGGCTGAAAAAAATATTTCCAGTACTGATCGGGCGCGGCTTTATGTAGAGGCCGCAAACGGGGCGCTGGCAGAGGGCGATCCAACCGGCGCCCTCGTGCTCCTCAAAAAAGCCGAAACCGAAAACAACGAAGTCCCCGAAATATTTCACTCCCGGGCGATCGCTCTTTACGTCAAACGCGACATCAAGGGCGCCATTGAATCCGCACGCCGGGCGGTCGAAATCAAACCCGACTATGCCGACGCAAACAATACGCTCGGCAAGCTTTTGATCGACGCCGGCGACTACAATGCGGCCGAAAAAGTGCTGCAATCCCCGGCCAGCAACGTTCTTTACCGTGAATCATACAAATCAAACACCAGCTTGGGCATAATCCATTACAGGCGGGGCAATCTCGCCAAGGCAACAGAGAATCTGGACAAAGCCATATTCGATGCTCCGGTCGCTGCCTGCATGGCATATTATTACCGCGGACATGTTTATCTGAAAAAAGGCGAGTTCAAAAATGCCATCCGGGATTACGGACTGGCAACCCGAAAAGTTTGCGCCAATTTTGCGGACGCGCATCTGGCCCTTGCCACTGCATACGAGCGCAACAAGGATTATGAGCTTGCCCGCAAGAAGTACCTGGACATCAAAATGAATTTCCCAAATACAAAAATTGCCGACCAGGCAATGGACCGTCTGAGGTATCTGCCTTGATGACCACGGACAAACCAGCCAGCCTTGGCGAATTTTTGCGACAAGAACGGGAAAAACGCGGCATCACAATCGAGCAGGTGGCCTCTGCAACCAAGATAAGCGTCAGGCTGCTGCACTCGCTCGAAGCGGACCAGTTCGCCGATCTGCCGGCCAAGCCGTTCATTCGCGGCTTTGTGACATCATATACAAGGTTCATCGGCCTTGATCCGCAGGAAATACTCACAAAATACGGCGATTTCATAGAACTCAAGGCCCACGACCGGCCGACAAAAGAATCCGGGCACAGCGGCTACGCGTTCGAAAAAAGGGAAACCGAACAAAGCCGCACGCTGCTCTGGGTTGTAATGGCCACGTTTGTCGTTGCGGGCGGGCTGCTCATGTTTTTTCTTAAACCTTCCCTCAAGCATGGGCGCCACAGCCACGCCGACAAGCTGAGAAGCGCTCACACGGCACCGGCAGCAAAGGCATCACCGGCCGCAAAAGCGTCGCCAACAGCAAGCCCGTCACCGCAGGGGGTGGCCGCGACACCTGCCGCAAAGCCGGTTGCAACTCCAACATCCGTTCCGTCACCGGCCCCGACCGACCCGTCCAAGCCCCGCAAGCCGGACCCGCTCAATTCGGGAGCGGACCTGCTGCCGTCGGAGATCAAGCACAAGGTGGTGTTCAAATCCCTTTCTGATATCTGGGTGCGATACAAGACTGACGACAAACAAAAAATGAAATTCATTCTGCGGGAAAACAGGGTGCTTGTACTCAGGGCCGCCTCCCTCATCAGATTCCAGGTTTCAAATCCGGCGGCAGTCAATTACAGCTACAACAACAGGGCCTACAAAAACATGGGAGCCGACAAAAGCGTCGCCACGCACGCAAGCGGACCAACGCTCTTTTTTCCG